>Ga0209755_10000010_pt1 | contig 285389 bp, 237 predicted proteins | sample TergutCo191P1_FD_187301 | JGI IMG/M metagenome (GOLD analysis project Ga0209755, IMG submission 187301) | Cornitermes sp. P1 segment gut microbial communities from Petit-Saut dam, French Guiana - Co191P1 (SPAdes) (version 2) | ecosystem: Host-associated > Arthropoda: Insects > Digestive...
CCCACTATCTTCGTCCGCCAAAAATGTAGACATTGCTTGCCAAAACTCTTCTTCTATATCGTCTGCATCTGTAACAATTTCTCTAGAGTAGCCGCCGTCCCATATGTTTTTTAAATAAACTGTGTTGTTATAAAAGTAAACTCTGCGCCCCTGCGTAAAAGTCACGTCCCCGTATGTAAAAATTGTTTCGCTAGAAAAAAACGCGCTTACACCATTGCTTACAAAGCTTTGCGTAATAGTGCCAAAATCTCCTTCTGTCTCAATGGTTTTGCTTACAACACCTAGTGCTGCTATACCTGCAAAATCTGGCGTAATGTCGCTTGTGAAATCTTCCCAATCTTGCATCAACGCCTCAATTTGCGCCCTTGTAAGCGTGCCGGTTGGCTCGCCTAAGTCAAAGTCTACTTCTACGTCAACATCAATACCACCACCATTCCCGCCGTTGCCATTTCCGTTATCATCACACGCAAATAATATAAACGTTAACGACAATGCTAAAAGCGCTACTAATAAAATTTTAAGTTTGTTTCTCATTTTTGTTCTCCTGTTGCCACTAAGTTTAAGTAAATTCAACATTCCCCAAACCCTTAGGTTTTAGTAGCCGTTGTCTCACCAAAACTTATGCACATAAAAATTTATTCCCCACACAAAACAAAAAGTAGTTATACACATTTTTGTTTAATGTGGATAACTACTATTTTACATTGTTGTTGTTGTTGTTTTGTAAAGCGTTTGAAAGCACTTTTTTTAAGCTTTTTTAAAAAAATTAAATTTTTAAAACCCACCCCAACTTATACACATCAAAAAACCCCAAAACTTTTGACTAAATTAAGAAAACATACTTATCCCCAAACCCCATTCTTAAACACAAAAAAGCAGGCTATTACAATTTTTTGTGGTTAATTTGCTTGCATTAAGTTTCGCTTTGTGTTATACTCGTAATATAATATATTACGAGTATAGATATTTTACAGTATCTAAAGGGGGCAACCTTATATGTTTTATGGTCGTGAAAATGAACTTAGTAAACTTAACAAACTGTATGATAGTGGCGAGTTTCATTGTGCAGTTATTTATGGAAGGCGTCGCGTAGGTAAAACTACACTTATTGGCGAGTTTTGTAAAGATAAAAAGAACCTTTTCTTTTCTTCTCTAGAGTCTACCGCCAAAGAAAATATGGAAGTGCTATCTAAAACAATAAACGAATTTTTATATCCCGGTAGCAAAGCACACCCTACTTTTGCAAGTTTTACAGATGCGTTAATAAAAATCTCTGAAGTTGCAAAAGATGAGCGGTTCGTTTTTGTTATAGATGAATTCCCTTATCTTGCGGGTGCTGATAGGTCTGTATCAAGTGCATTGCAACACGCAATAGACCACCACTTGTCCAAAACAAACATCTTCCTTATAATCTGCGGCTCTTCAATGTCGTTTATGGAAAATCAAGTTTTGGGATATAACAGTCCACTTTATGGCAGGCGCACCGCACAGTTTAAACTTGAGCCACTTAACTACTTGCAGTCTGCAAAAGCAAACCCTAATCTCTCGCCTGAGACTAACGCCCTTATATACGGCATAAGCGGTGGTATCCCCCACTATATAAACAAGTTAGGGGTTAAAACAGATAGTTCAATTCACTTGTCAATTATCGAAAATGTACTTGAGCGAACAAGTTATCTTTTTGAAGAGCCTGCAAATTTACTTAAGCAAGAGTTAAGAGAGCCAGCATCATACAACGCAATAATTGCGGCTATGGCAAGCGGCTCTTCTAGACTTAACGAGATTTCAACAAAAACTTCTTTAGAATATGCACTATGCTCTAAGTATCTCGCAACCCTTATTTCACTAGGCATAGCGGGCAAAAAAAATCCCGTTCACGACACTACAAAAAACAAATCACTTTACTATATAAAGGATAATTTGTTTAAATTTTGGTATAGGTTTATCCCAGACAATATGCCACAACTGATGGCAGGCAAAGGCACGCTTGTTTACGAAAACGAAATTAAACCTTATCTTAATGAGTATATGGGCAAAGTCTTTGAAGATATTTGTGAGCAGTTTTTGATTTATGTTGCGACTGACCTACCTTTTCCAATAAAAAAGATTGGCAGTTGGTGGGGTGGAAACCCTAAAACCAAACAACAAGAAGAAATTGACATACTAGCAACAAATGGCAAAAGTGCAATATTTGCCGAATGCAAATGGCAACGCGAAAAAGCCACAACAAATACACTAGAAAATTTGAAACGCAAAGCAGAATTGTTTAGCCAATTTACCGACAAATATTTCTACATTTTTTCTAAGTCGGACTTTGCTGATAACTTAAAAGAAGTTGCTAAAAAAGAACCAAATATCCGCCTTATCTCTCTTGCAGATATTTATGGTTAAAAATACGTAAAAGCGGTGGGGTGCGCAGATATCTTAATATCAAGCGTCCCCAACCGCTTTTTTTGTATTGTTTTGATTGTCTCACAAAGTGGTCCGTTACTCCGTTCCCGTGACAACGCTAACTTACTTTATGCATTTGAATAGGTTTTTTCTTACCACAAGGTGATGTTTGGCGTTGGTACTGTAGGTGTGCCGCCCCATACTATGTTTGTAAGCATATTCATTTCCCAATCCCCCGTTACAACCGCTTGCATACCAACAATACGACCTTCCGAATCTAAAACCACAACTGCTGTAGTTTCCATAGTGCCTAGGTCGTCTGGTAATTCTACGCTTATAGTGTAAGCAATTAAATAACCATTTTGATATGTTCTGCCTACCATATTTGTTGCCTCTTCCAAATCGTCTAACCCACTATCTTCGTCCGCCAAAAATGTAGACATTGCTTGCCAAAACTCTTCTTCTATATCGTCTGCATCTGTAACAATTTCTCTAGAGTAGCCGCCGTCCCATATGTTTTTTAAATAAACTGTGTTGTTATAAAAGTAAACTCTGCGCCCCTGCGTAAAAGTCACGTCCCCGTATGTAAAAATTGTTTCGCTAGAAAAAAACGCGCTTACACCATTGCTTACAAAGCTTTGCGTAATAGTGCCAAAATCTCCTTCTGTCTCAATGGTTTTGCTTACAACACCTAGTGCTGCTATACCTGCAAAATCTGGCGTAATGTCGCTTGTGAAATCTTCCCAATCTTGCATCAACGCCTCAATTTGCGCCCTTGTAAGCGTGCCGGTTGGCTCGCCTAAGTCAAAGTCTACTTCTACGTCAACATCAATACCACCACCATTACCGCCGTTGCCATTTCCATTATCGTCACACGCAAACAATATAAATGTTAACGACAATGCTAAAAGCGCTACTAATAAAATTTTAAGTTTGTTTCTCATTTTGTTCTCCTGTTGCCACTAAGTTTGATAAATTCAACATTCCCCAAAACCTTAGGTTTTAATAGCCGTTGTCTCACCAAAACTTATGCACATAAAAATTTATTCCCCGCACAAAACAAAAAGTAGTTATTCACATTTTTGTTTAATGTGGATAACTACTATTTTACATTGTTGTTGTTGTTGTTTTGTAAAGCGTTTGAAAGCACTTTTTTTAGACTTTTTCAAAAAAATTAAATTTTTAAAACCCACCCAAACTTATACACATCAAAATACCCCAAAGTTTTTAACTAAATTAAGAAAACATACTTATCCCCAAACCCCACTTGATTTTTAAATTACATAATTAGTAGGCTTTGGCTTGCTTTTCGTACTTTCTTGTTAAACCATTAAGCACCAGCGTATGCCAAACTTGTCTATTAAGTCGCAGGTGTGGTCTGTGTGTTCTGCTTTGCCTAGTGGGTAAAGTATTTGCGCGCCTTTGCTTAAAACGTTGTAGGTTTTTTCAAGTTTTGCTATGTCTTTCTTTTTGTAAATTAGGCAAATCTGCATAGTGTTTCCGGCATTAGTCTCGCCCTCTATTGCCCACTTGCCCTTTCTCTCGCCTAGCGAAAATGTAGAGCCGTTGTTTAAAACAAGTTCGTAAAACCCGTATGTTCCGTCTGCGTTTTTCCACTTGTCGTCTAGGTGTGCCTCAAACGCTTCTTTATAAAACTTTAATGCTTCGTCAAATCCTTCTACGTAAGTACAAACAATTTGTTTCATTTGTTATTCTCCTTTTGTTGCCCAACTTTTGCGGGCTATACATAATTGTAGCCCATTTGCATTTTTTTGTCTTGTAAAAATTCGCCATTTTTGATGTGGTGCTACCCTAAGTCTGCCTAGCATACAACTTTACCAACTCGCTTGGCGTTATCCCTAGGTGCTTTTTAAAGTCTTTTATAAAATGCGCTTGGTCGTAATAGTTTGTCTGTTGCATTGCTTCGCTTGAATTACTCTTGTCAACTATCATCGCGCCAAGTACTTTTTGAAATCGTAAAATGTTCAAAGCCTTTTGTGGCGTGAAGCCAAAGTATTTTTCAAAAAGGCGCTGTGTCTGCTTTGGGCTGTATCCCATAATCCCGTATAACTCTTCTGCTGTATCTGGCAAATTGTCTATCAACCTATCAAATAGGCTTGTGTAAATGTTGGGGCTTTTGCCACTGACAATTTCTCTAAGTAACTCTATAAATTGCTGTTTTGCAGGTGTTTGCGCCATTGATGTTTGTGCTAGCGGTGTTTGCGCTAGTGGTGACCTTGCTATTGATGTTTGCGCCATTGATTGCCGTGCCAGCGGTGTTTGCGCCCTAGCAAAAAAATCTTTCTTTTTAAAAGTCTTTAACACCTTTGTTAGTGGCAAAAACTTATCCATAGCAAAACTTGCATTCAGACCCGTTAGTGCTTGAAACGCCGCCGGCTTCATTCTAGCGCCCAACCAATGCGCTGGTGTTTTAATTTTGTCGTCAAACTTAGTTTTGCTCATACCCGCAAAGCCTATGTCTGAGTTGCTAAAATCTACAACCAAATCTATACAGCCATCAGTTACAATAACGTGGTTTGTAATTGTTTTTGGCTGAGTATCTCGCGATTTCATCTGCCATACGCATATAACAAAGTCGCTTAAATCTTCTACGACTTCTTCCGTGTAAACAACCGCTTCGTTAAACTCTTTACTCAAAACAAACGGAATTTGAATTGGATAATATCTCATACTTCTATTTTACCAAAACCAAACCAAAAACACCAGCGCATAAGCACAAAACTAACAAACTACACCCATTTTTTTGCAAAAAAAAGCAGGCTATTACTCAACCTGCTTTTTTTATATTGTTTTAATTGTCTCACAAAATGGTCAGTTACTCCGTCCCCGTGACCAAAATATACGGCTAATCTAAAGTTGTAGTTAAGATTAGCCGTATATTGTAAATAGGCTTAGATATGTGGACCTATTTTGGTGGCTTTCATATTGTGTACTACGTATTTGCTTATGCTGTTTTTGTATGGTCCGTCTGAGGCTTGTCCGACAAAGTCTTTGCCGAAAAGGTCGTATACGTTTGAAGATACTGCTATTTGTGGCAAGCGCCCTAGCACCTTGCCGTTTTCCCACAAGTATGCAACTTGAACAGGCGTTGAGTATTCGCCTTGCGGTGTGAAGTCGCCCCCGCTTACAATTTCTGTTAGTATTGCCTTGCCGCTTCCTACAAGTTCTGCAACCGACTTGCCGCTTCCTTTAATTGAAATGCCGCTTGGGCTTAAGCCCGGCACACCATCGTACTCTAAACTTGCAGAGGCTGTGTTTGCAAAGCCAAACTCTGCCGCAACCTTTTTGCCAGAGTATGGGCTTTTTAGCACACCATTTTCTATAAGATAGAATTTGTCGTTCTCTAGAGTTGTGCCGTCGCCATCGAAAAAGTTTGTAAACTCGTTTGGATTTCTGTCAACTAGTAAAGAGAAGTTTTCTGCAAAAAGTTTTTCGTTAAGTTTGCCCGCAAACACAGACGCGCCCGTACCAAACATTCTGCCGTTTAAGTGCTGTATAAAATATGTAGTAAGCGCCCCGCCCGTAAATATAACTGGATATACTTCGCCGTCTGTTATCTCTACTAGATTATTAAACGCCGCCAACTTTTCTGCAAGCGTTAAAACCGCTTCTTTATCAAAGCCCCTTGTATAACTTTGAATAAAGCCATCAAACATATTTAAACTTTTTTTGTGCTTGATAGATAGCGCCGTCATAACAACCTTATCTTTGTAAGATAGGTCTGTACCTACATCATTTTTAAGTGTCTCTTCCCACTCTTGAAGCCAAACTTCGTGCGAGAAATTAAACTCTGGATAAGCCGCCCCCAACTCTGCTAAAATCTGCTCTGTGCCATCTGCAAGTTGCTTGTCCGTTAGTTTAAACTGCTTAGATAAATCTACCTTGCGCTTTACTTTTTCTGTTGGCTTAACCGGGTAAGATATGTTAAACTTAAGCATTTCTTTTGCTCTTTTTTCTAACTTTTTTTCATCAAACGCACCAATAGCGCCCGCTATACCTATAACACCCTTATCGTAAAGCCTTAAACCTGTTTTGGTATCTGATGCTTTAAAAACACCATCTATAACACCATTTGTTATTTTTAATTTGGTCGTGCTTTTTTTAACACTTACTATTTCTTTGTTCATTTATATCTCCAAAAACCACAAGGGCTTGCTTTTAAATAAATTACAAATTACAATGTACAAATTACAAATGTTTCACCTGCTTCGCGGGCAAATTATAAGCAAACAATTTAAAATTACATAATGCAAACTGTTCAAATGCTTGGCATCTTATGGTTATAACATTTGTACATTATCATTTGTACATTGCCATTTGTTTACTGTACTTGCATATTGCGAACCCTTATACTCGGTCCGCCGTACGCTACATTTAGTGGTGCTTGACCCATTTTGCCACAGCCACCAAATGCGCCATCTATAATTTTGAAGTCTGTACCTAGTGCATCTATATCTGCTAGTGTATCAAAAACACTTCCTGTTATAACTGATATTCTGACCGGCTTTGTTATCTTGCCCTTTTCTATCATATACGACAAGTTGGGCGCTATTGTAAATGTAGATAGCCCAGAGCCGTGATTAACTGTTTTTACGTAAATGCCGTTTTCTATACCGCTTAGCATATCTTCAAACGACGTCGTGCCGCCCTCTATATACGTGTTTGTCATTCTAACCATAGGCTCGAACTCGTAGTTCATTGCCCTCGCATTACCCGTAACCGCCTCGCCAAAGTCTGCCGCTGTTGCCGCATCGTGAAGCCTGCCCGTTAGAACACCATTTTTAATTATGTAGTTTCTCTGAGCCTTGTTGCCTTCATCATCATACGGCACATAGCCCGAGCCTATATCAAGCCCGCTGTCTACTATGCTTAACTCTTCTATGCCCATTTTTTTGCCTAACACCCACTCGGCCTTAGTCGCTTCGTCGCCTACCATACTGTCTGCTTCCGACTTATGCCCAAAAATCTCGTGAACAAATATGCCCGTTGGGTCTGGCGCAAATACTACTGTATACTTGCCCGGTTGTACTGCCTCTGAAGTTAGTAAAAACTCTTTAAACTCTACAATGTCTTTTTCTAACTCTTCTTTATAGTTTGTAAGTTGCGCAAACTCTGTGCCTACTTTGCGGTAAGCGCCCGAGTAGTTACGCTCGCCCTCTGCCATTTGCACGCTTACTAAAAAGCCACAAAGTTGATAGTCGTGCTTTATGTTTGCGCCTAGGCTATTGTAAAACTCTCTTACTCTGTATGTATCCGAATATACAAGCGCGTAAAGTTTTATAACTTCGTCTTGCACGAATGGGTGAAGTTCATCTAAAAGTGCTACTTTTTTAGATAAAGGCACAGCAGACAACTTGTTTTTGTCGAACATAATTACTTTGTCTTTCGCGCTAGACTTACGCTTTACTGTCTCGTTTTCTAAAATGTTTTTGTCTGGCGTAGCAAGTTTTGCTAGACCATCAATTTCTTTTTGAATGCTTTTTAGGTCTGATGTGCTAGAGTAATACCACTTGTTGCCATCAAACACGCGAATGAACGCCGCCGCGTATTCGCGCTCTTTACATTCTGTTAATTCTTTTTTTGTATACCTGATGCTAGTGCCAAAAAACTGCTCTATCCTAACATCTGTATACAAGCCTTTTGGGTAGGTTAGTTTCATAAACCCTCCTTTTTAATGTTAAATGTTAAATTGTAAATGCTCAATTGTTTCACTTTAAGTATAGCATAATTCGTGTTGGTATGCAATAACTTTTTGAAAACATTTTTCGCAACTTTTTTTATAAATTAAATTTAAATTTGTGTGATGCCGTTTAGTGTTATGCCTAGGTTTTTTAAAAATTCGTAAGATGCTTTGTCTGCTTTACAGTTTACAAACTTGATAGACTTAAAGTGTTTTTTCTTGCCTTTAAAAAAGCAGTTTGTAAAAGTTGCGTTATTAAATAATACATCTTTGTATACGTTGTTAGTAAAATTACAGTTTTTAATCTCGCCCCCAAAGGTTACATCTGAGAATGTGTTTTTATCAAACGAAGTTCTGTTTAGGGTCGCGTTAGAAAAGTCTGTGTCTTTTAAAGAGTTTAGCGAAAAGGTTGCGCCCGTAAAGTCTGCCCCGCTCAAGTTATTATCCGAAAAAGTAGATAGCCCAATATTTGCGCTTAGAAGGGACGCCCCACTTAAGTTGTTGTTTGTAAAGGTAGACATATCCGCCTTCGCGCCCGTTAGAGAAGCCCCGCTAAAATCGCTTCCTTTGATGTTAGACATACTAAACTTAGCATTTGTAAGCGATGCGCCCACAAATATACAGCCCCTTAGTGTAGACATCTTAATGCTTAAATCTGTAAGGCTTCGGCTAGAAAAATCGCAGTCTCTAACTGTTGCCATATTAATTGCGCCTAGTGGGTCTGACATATCTGAGAAGTCTATATCTTTCCACGTTTCCATAGAAAGCGAGCGAAAGCCCTTTTTAATTTTGATGTTCTCGCCGCCGCTACTTAGTATAATTGTAGGCTCTATGTGGCAACACTCGCCCGCAGTATTATCGCAACAATTGCTATCCGCCGTGCTTCCGCCACTAGTGCTATCTCGCCACGCGTTTTTGCTTAGTATGTCTGCAAACTCGCCTATGTCGTCGTCTAAATCGAAGTCGTCATCTGCGCGCTCGCCCACATTTCTTAGCACTTCTGTTGCTTTGTATAGCGCTTGCTTTGCTACGTTTGATGCATTTTTTGCAAGGTCTTTTGTGAAGTCTGTTGCATCTTTAACAAACTCTGGGCTTGCCGCATAGGCAGATTTTGCCATATTGCTTACACCTACGCCAAAACCTTTTGCCGCGTGAGTGCCAAAATTTACCGCTTCACCCGCGGCGTCTGCGCCCTTTTTTGCAAAGCCTTTTAAACTATCTTTAAATGTTTGAAACTTGCCTGCTGTGTCTTCATCTACTTCGTACTCTTCGCCATCTACTTGTATTGTTATTTTTTGTGGCTGTGGGCTACTGTATAAAAAGTAGTTTAAATCTTTATTTAAAACTTGCGCGATTTTGCCTAGCGTTATAACATCGGGCGTGCGCTCGCCCTTTTCCCACAGGGCTACGGCTTGCTGAGATACACCTAAAATTTGTGCAAACTGCACTTGCGAAAAACCCATTTCTTTTCGCGCTTTTTCGATATTCATACCAATTATCATTTCGTTCATAATTTTCTCCTATCAATGTAAAGTGTTTACACAAGTGTAAAGTGTTGCACACAAGTGTAGATTGTAAAGTGTAAAGTGTAAAGTGGTTACAAACGTTATATGCAATTTCATTTGAACAGTCTGCAGTTGATATTTTTATATAACTTGCTTTTGTTTGCATTTGCAAAATAAGTCTTTCCCGCGTTAGCGGGGTGAAATCACTTTACACTCTACACTTTACACTTTACACTATTTTCTATCCCCTGTCAAGCGTTTTACAACAATTTGTTGTATTTTTTTTTATTTTGTTGTATTTACCTATTCTGCCATAAGAGTAGCAGAACTGCTACAAATATTAAGTAGACTGCGAATATAGAGAAGTTTGCTTTTTTAACAAGCCTTAGCATTACCTTTATTGCAAACATTCCGCTTACAAATGCAGCTGTTATCCCCACTAGTGCGGGCAGTAAAAACTCTGCAACCAATACGCCCCCCGCGCCTAAAATTTCGTACACAAACGACACTAGTATTATTGGTATGCTTAAGAGGAAAGAAAAGCGCGCCATCTCTTCGCGGCTCTCGCCCATTATAAGCCCCGCGCTTATAGTAGCCCCGCTTCTAGATATGCCCGGCAAAACGGCTATGCCCTGCGCAATGCCTACCACTATTGCCGACTTTACGCTTATCTGTTTTGTATCATTTGTGTTGCCTGTATCCCTTAAATCTTTTTGGCTTGTATCGGTTGCGCCACCACTAACGCTTGCGCCACTAACACTTGCATTATACTCTACGCCCTTTTCTAACCCGCTACTAACCTTTTTAACCACGCGCTCTGTAACAACAAGCAACACCGCCGTTACCAAAAAGAAGTACGGCACGCCCCCCGCCCCCAAAAGCCCCGGCACAAAAACCCTAACAACAAGCGCTATAACTAGCGTTGGGATTGTTGCCACATACAACAAAACTGCCCGCGCACTTAGCGGGTTTTTTATAAGCCAGATAATACTATCTCTAAACACAATGCAAACAGCAAGCAACGTGCCTAGATGCACAGCAATAGAAAACAATAAAACCCCCTCTTCTATACCAAAAAACTCGGACAACAGGACCAAATGCCCGCTAGAACTCACCGGCAAAAACTCTGTAAGCCCTTGCACAATCCCTAAAATTAACGCCTCTATTATACTCATACAACTAATTACCCCACTACCAAAAATTTAATACACCTGAGTTAGTTTATAAAACTTGTCCAACTTTAATGCTATAAATGTTTTACATTTGCCAAAAAATAGTCTATAATATATCGTATAACTATACAAAACCATAGTGAAGTAAACTGTGCGCCTTAAAAAAATTTTTTAGAGAGAGTTTTGGTAAGCGCCTAATATATATAATTTTCGAACCTTTGTTTTCGTAGAAAACAACCGAGAGAAAATTATATATATTCAGAGCGCTCGGCACAATTATTTTGCTTTTGAGGCAAGTGAATGAAACTAGGAGTTGTCGGATTGCCCAACGTTGGCAAAAGTACATTATTTAACGCTATAACACAAAGCGGCGCAGAAAGCGCAAACTATCCATTTTGCACAATAGAGCCAAACGTTGGCGTTGTTGCTGTGCCAGATGCGCGCCTTGAGGTTTTAGCGCAAAAATTTAAATCTAAAACTATTGTTCCCGCGACAATAGAGTTTGTAGATATTGCGGGGCTTGTTGCGGGCGCGTCTAAGGGCGAGGGGCTTGGCAATAAGTTTTTATCTCACATACGCCAAGTAGATGCCATAATACATACTGTGCGCTGTTTTGATAGCGCAGACATTATTCACGTAAACAACAAAGTAGACCCAATTTCCGACATAGAAACCATTAACATAGAACTTATACTTGCCGATATGGAGACTGTGCAAAAGCGCTTAGAAAAAACAAAATCTGCCGCAAAAAGCGGAGACAAAAAATATTTGGTAGAGATAGAAATACTTCAAAAGGTTTTAGATGTTTTAGAAAAAGGCAAAGCGGCAAGATATACTCAGCTTAAAGACGACGAGCAAACCTTTGTAAAAGAATTATTCTTACTTACAACAAAGCCCGTTTTGTATGTTTGTAATGTGGGCGAGAATGATATTACAAACTATCACGACAACAAGTATGTTAAGGCGGTTGCCGAGTACGCAACGAGAGACTGTGCCGAGATTGTAGTTATATCTGCAAAAATAGAAGAGGAAATCTCTGCGCTAGACGAGTCTGACAAACAAATGTTTTTAGATGAATTAGGTCTTAAAGAAAGCGGATTGGATAAACTTATTAGGGCGGGTTTTAATTTGTTAGGGCTTGTTGCCTTTTTTACGGCGGGCGAGAACGAGGCTAGGGCTTGGAAAATTAAAAAAGGAACAAAAGCCCCTCAGGCTGCTGGCAAAATACACACAGACTTTGAAAGGGGCTTTATAAGGGCAGAAACCGTGTCTTACGACGATTTGCTACTAGCCGGCTCTTACCTTGCAGCAAAAGAAAAAGGCAAGGTGCGCTCTGAGGGTAAAGAGTATGTGGTTAAAGAAGCCGATGTAATACTGTTCAGATTTAATGTATAATGATGAGTGTAAAGTGTAAAGTGTAAAGTGTAGAGTTGTTAAGCTCATTAATTGCAAAGCTTTCGAACAGTCTGCATTATGCTATTGTATACAATTTGTAGACAAAACTTTACCCGCGTAAGCGGTGAAATCACTTTACATTTTACACTTTACATTTTACACTTGTGTAAACTAATTAACCAAAGATGTATGCGAATAGCATACCTGACAAAGTGATGCATTTTTATAAGTGCAAGACGGACAATAAGTGCTAGAGCAATTTCTGCAAGTTCTAGCGTGTGTTATAGCCGTTCTGTTTTTACAAGAGAAACAATTCATAATTAATACCTCCATTTTTGGTATTGTTTGCAATGTCTAAAATATTATTCAAAATAAAATTTTAAAGTCCAACAAAGTGTTTGGTGTTATCTAGTTAAGGCAACCTTTTTACAACTGTTAAAAAGCAAATGTTTTAATGGGTTTAACCATTTAACACTTTACACTTTACATTTTACACTTAAAAAAAGGAGTTTATATGCGGTTTGAAAACTTCAATCTGTCCAAAGAAATTTTAAAAAGTCTTACAGACTTAGGCTTTGAAGAGCCAACAGTAGTACAAGCACAGGCTATCCCCCTTCTACTTGAAGGACACGATGTGCTTGCACTTGCGCCAACGGGTACTGGAAAAACGTGTGCTTATGGCGTGCCTATACTACAAAACGTTAAAGAAAGCGACGCTTTTGTTAAGTCGTTAATATTATGCCCAACAAGAGAACTTGTTATCCAAGTTGCTCAGCACTTAAAAGAATTGTCGCGCTATAAAAAGGGCGTGCGCATACTTCCTATCTATGGCGGTCAAGAAATAGAGCGCCAGATTCACGCATTTAAAAAGCGCCCACAAATAGTTGTAGGCACACCCGGCAGAATACTAGACCACTTGCGCCGTAAAACCCTAAAACTAGATGCCTTACAAACCATTGTACTAGATGAAGCAGATGAGATGCTTAATATGGGCTTCCGCGAGGACATCGACACTATACTAGCGCACAGCGGGCTTCGCACAGCGGGCAGTACTAAAGCCGATAGCCCTACCAAAAGCAAGAGCGCCGAAAACCAAACTTCTAAAACTAGCGAACACACGAAAAAACAAGTGGCGCTTTTTTCTGCCACTATGCCAAAAGAGATTTTACAAATCTCGCAAAACTACCAAACAGACGTTAAAAAAATAAACATTCAGCGCCCCGTTTTAGAAACACCACTTATCAAACAATTTTATGTGGAAGTGTCAGAGCGCAACAAACTAGATGTTCTAACCCGCCTTTTAGATGCAAACGACTTTAAACTAACGCTTGTGTTTGCTAATACAAAGCGCAGGGTTGACGAGCTTGCAATTAATTTATCTTCTCGCGGTTTTTTAGTAGAGGCAATTCACGGCGACTTAAAGCAAAACCAGCGCGACAAGGTTATGCAAAAGTTTAGAAAGGGTCAAGTAGATATTTTAATTGCAACTGATGTTGCGGCGCGCGGCATAGATGTGTCTGAAGTAGATGCCGTATTCAACTTCGACACGCCAACAGACATAGAATACTACGTTCACAGAATAGGCAGAACGGGCAGAGCAAGCCGCGAAGGCGTTGCTTACTCTTTTTTGTCGCCTAAAGAGCTTTACAAAATTAGAGACTTCTCGCGCGCAACAAAATCTACGCTTACAAGGGCTTACTTGCCATCTTACAAAGATACGCTTCACAAAAAAGCGCACGATATTTTGGGGGTTGCAAGCACGCTTAACCCACAACAAATCTCACACCACCAAGACATCATAGAAGATTTTTTAAACACGCAAGAGTCTCACACAACAACGCTTCAACTAAGCGCGGCGCTACTTAAGATGTTTATAGAAAAAAGTATCGGTGGTGGACTTAGTAGCAGTTTTGGTGGTTTAGGTAGGGTCGCAGATGAGCGTGGGGACAAATCTAGCCAGTCGGGTACAAGTACAAGGGCTGACACAAAGGCGGGCGCAAAGAAAAAAACGCCAATAGACGTTAGAGAAATTTTAACCGCTAAAAATAATACGGGTAGCACTTCAAAAAATAATTCCGACACAGATACAAAAATAATATCAAAAAACTTCGGGGGTACTCACGCTAGGCTTTTTATAAATATGGGTCAAAAAGATAAGATTGGCGAGCGCTTCATAAAAGATTTAATCTCAAACAACACGCCAGTAGAAGAAAACGATATTATCAACATCAAAGTACTAGAAAACTTTTCTTTCGCAGAAGTGCCACAGATTGAGAGCGACAACGTAGTAGCAATGCTTAACGAAAAAATGCTTCAAGGCAGAAAGTTGGTTGTAGAAAAAGCAAACGCTAAAAAATGTTAAATTTTAAATTTTAAATGCCTATATTCATTATATACAAGGCGTTTGAACAGTCACAAATTTGTGATTTAAGCAATTTGCAAACATAAATATTGCCCGCGCTAGCGGTGAAACAATTTAACATTTAACATTTAAAACTTAGCATTTTAAACCGCTCAAAAACGACTTGCCAAAATCTGCCCTGTCTAGCGGGGTAGCACCAAATACTGCTAGAGAATATTTTTGCGCAAGTTTTACACTTAGCGCTGTTGCCTTATCGAACAACTGCTTAAAACTATCTTTAGAATTTATAACCTTTTGCTCGCCCACTTTTTCGGGCGAGTTTTCTATTGCACTCAAGTTTTCTTGTTGGCTATCCCCTATTAAAAGGGTTGTGCCGTTTTGCTGAACTAAATTTGCGTACTCGCTGTTCCAGCCACTATTATACAAATTGAAAAACGAGTAATTCGGGCTTTTGCGCCTTATTAAATAAGAAAACTTGTGTCTACTTTTAAATAGTCGCTCTAGCCTTGATATAACTTTTCTTTTTAAATAGAACCTGTCGTATATGCGCCTATTCCACTTGCGTATGTCTTTAAACGCTTTTATAATGTCGCGCTGTTTTACGCTGTCGTTAAATATTTGCTCTAGCATAGCCACATACATATCCGCAATAGCCCTTAGTTTTGGCTTGTTGCGCCCGCTGTGGCGCATCAACTTTTTAAAAAACTTAAACCTATTAACCGCCTGCCCCTTAACTTCGCGCATCATAAAAACATCTATGTCTGCTTCTATAAGTTCGTGAATTGCGCTGTTTTGTATTCTTTTAGGGGCGTTACGCTTTTCTAAATCTGACCTAACACGGCTCTCTACAGAATAAACAAAAGGGTGCGCCGTTTTGTCTAGAGAGTAGTGCGTAACATAACCCAGCATATACGACTTACAAATTTTAAAGGCAAAACTGCTCTCGTCAAGCCTTGTAAGATATTCAGCCGTTAACTGAAAAAACTCGAACACGCGCGCTAGGTGAAATCTACTGCCCCTTTTATACATCTCTTTGTTTTTGCTAAGCGGCTTGTAAAAATAAAAAAAGTCTGCGCCTTGCGCGCCTAACATAAAACTATCTAAGCAAAAACCATCAAACTCTATAACGGCTCTTTCCTCTTTTGCTTTTTCTAAAACTTTCTCTGCAGATAAAAAATGTGTTATAATTGCCGGCATATAATCCCCCTAGTTTAAATTTTAAATGGTTAATGTTAAATGTTAAATTGTTTCACCGCGAGCAATTCAAAACTTAACATTTAACATTCCTATATTCTTATCCCGTTAAAAACATTTATTGCCCTTTGGCTTTCTGTTATTAGCATTAGTGTGCCACCGCTTCCCCTTAGTGTTGGCATCTCAGAAAATGTTTGTCTAAGCCCAGATGCAAACTCTATTTCCCAACCTATTGTCTCGTATATAATATTACCGCTCTCATCTTCGCGCCCTACGCTTGTATAGTTTGTGTTAAGCGTGCTTAAATAGTCGTCGTGGGTCAAAAAATGTATAAGCCACACTTCCACCCCATCATATCTAAATATTACGCCGCGCATAGCATCGTTTAAAACAAACCTGCCCGGCAAGGGCGGTGTAATATCATCTGGTGGCAAGTTTCTATCCCCTTCTTCCATTATACCCAAAATTTCTATAGAACCCGGACGCCCCTTAAACTCGGCAAGCGCCCTTTCGAATGGGTCGCTAGACATCGGCCACGCAACTATTAAATTAATAACCACAAACGCAATTACTAAAACAAATATAAGCGGTAACTTTTTTACTCTTAAAATTCTTCTAAGCATATATTGTATTGTAACATTTTTTGAAATGTTTTGCAAGTAATTTTTCAAAACCCCTTTACTTTTTTCGCTAAAAAGGCTATAATAAAAAAGTCGGCTTCGCCGATTCCCTCGCTTGAGGCTCGGCTTTTTTGGACGAGGCTGTTGTACACGGTTCTCAATAGCGACATTTCCTTGGTCATAGAAAAAAGAATGCACAACGCATATGCTTTTTTAAGCGGAGAAGTTATGATTACAGTAAAAGATTTAACAGATAGTTACAAAAAACTAAAAGACAAAGAAGTAAGCCTTAGTGGCTTTATTAAACTCTCGCGCCATAGTGGCTCTATTTGCTTTATAAGCCTTAGTGATGGGACAAGTTTCAAGCCCGTACAAATTGTTATAGAAGAAGGCAAAATTGATAAAAGCACAAGCACGGGTGCGGACAAACAAGCAAGTAAAAAAACAAATAAGGGTGCAGACACGGGGGCAGACAAAACTAGCCAAAGTAATCTTTCCTTTGCAGACATTGCTAAACTTGGCGGTGGCTCGGCAATTAGAGTTAGTGGCAAACTAATACTAACGCCAAAAAACAAACAGCCGTTTGAGATTATAGCACATAGCGTACAACTTATAGGGGCGTCCCCCGAGCATTATCCACTACAAAAAAAGCGCCACAGCGTAGAGTTTTTGCGAGAAATCGCACACCTTCGACCGCGCACAAACCTATTCAGCGCCGTGTTTAAAGTAAGAAGCGTAGCATCTTTTGCGCTTCACAAATATTTTAATGAGCGTAATTATGTATATGTTAACACGCCAATAATCACAACATCAGACTGCGAGGGCGCGGGCGAATTGTTTACAGTAACAACCTTGCCTGTGGCAAGCGAACAGCGAACAGCAAACAGCGAACAGGGGGCAGAGGCTCCTAACTCTACCACTAAAAAATCTCATCCCTCGTCCCTCATCCCTCATCCCTCATTTGAGAAAGATTTTTTTAAAGAACACGCCTATCTAACTGTTAGTGGTCAGTTGCAAGTAGAGGCTTACGCTTATGCCTTTTCTAAGGTTTATACGTTTGGTCCTACCTTTAGGGCAGAAAACTCTAACACGCCGCGCCACGCAGCAGAGTTTTGGATGTTAGAGCCAGAAGTTGCTTTTTGCGAGTTGCCACAAATTATGGACATTGCGGAAGATATGCTAAAGTATACGATTGCCTACGTTTTAGAAAACGCAAAGGACGAACTAGAATTTTTAGACGAGTTTGTAGAAAAAGGGCTACTCGACAGACTTAACAAAATATTAAAGCAAAACTTTGTAAGGCTACCATACACAGAAGCGGTAGCACTTTTACAAGACACAGCAAAAAACAAAAAGGCTAAGTTTGAGAACAAGATAGAATGGGGCGACGACCTTGCTACAGAACACGAAAAATTCTTAACCGCTCACTTCGAAAAGCCGGTATTCGTAACCGACTGGCCTGCAAGCATAAAACCATTCTATATGAAAGTCAGCGCAAACCCTAGTGGCTCACCTAACAGCGTAGTAAGAAACTTCGATTTACTAGTAAATCTAGCGGGCGAGCTTATCGGTGGCTCTCAAAGGGAAGACTGCTACGAAACATTAAAACAACGTATGGAACAAGCGGGCGTATGCACAATCTCATCAAAGTGGTATCTAGACCTACGCGAATATGGTAGCGTCCCAACAAGCGGCTTTGGCATAGGCTTCGAGCGCCTAATAATGTACCTAACTGGTGTACAAAATATCCGCGATGTACTACCATTCCCCCGCACCCCCGGCAACGCAAAGTATTAAAAAAACTTCCTATATAACTTCCTATGCTATAGACCAAACACTACACAAAAAACTAAATAAAAAAAATGGTTTGATGCTTTTTTATCAAACCATTTTTAATTAATTATTGTAATTGATTTTTTCATTTTTTTACCCCGTAATTTATGAAAATATGTGTTGTACTTTTATGTTTTTATACATCTGTATAACTTTGGAACAATGCGCCCCTTGCTGTGTTCACTGCTATACCTGCAAGACTATCACCCTGAGATGCAGACGCAACCGCTGCAACTGCCGCGCCGCCTGCCGAGCCTAGACCTATGCTGGTAACTGCCGACGCTCCTGCTGAAGCAAACGCTTCGCCTATCGTACCGCCGTTTCTTAGTGTCTCGCCGCCTGAAATTAAAGAGCCTATCCCCGTGCGCACCCCTTCAGTTTTTTTCGCTATTCCGGCAACCCCGCCTAATGCCTTAAAACCCATAACAACTAATGGTGCTTTCCAAAATAAACCCCCGTCTATGTTAGACGCCTCTTCTTTACTCATTTCCTCACCACCGCTTGGTAAGACTAAGCCTTTGTTCTTCCCCATATTTTATCCCCCTTTTCTATTAAAATAATTCTGTTTAAAACATAAATTTTTCGCTCCTAAAATTTTTTTTCTTGAAAGTTTTGTTTAATTTTCTTATGTACTTTTTAAATCTCTTTGCTTTTTCTTTTGTTTTTCTCTTTTGTGTTTTTTTACTGTTGCTGCGGTAAGTGCTTTATTGTTATGCTTGCCGCTAGCGCTCTCATTTTTTCTGCTGTTTTTAAAATTCTGTCTGTAGAAGTTCCGCCGTCTATGCTTTGTGCTTCTAAAGCCCCGATGTCTCTCCCATTTGTTGGCATTATAAGACTCCCCCCCTTTTTTGCCACGCTAGTTTTTGCTTCTCTCTCTTTTAGAATTTTTTCCATTTGTAATTCGAAAATAGATTTTCTTTTTTCCATAATTCTTTTCCCTTTGGCTAAGCCGTTAATTTTTTCCCCTTTGGCTTATGCCTATATATTTTAAAAATATTTTTGAACATTAATTTATGATAATTACAACACCATATTACTCCCATAAAGATGCTATTTGATTTCTACCCAAAGCAAAAGCCTCACCAACATCATCACGAGTGCCAAACTCAAACGCCCTTTGCGCAACGTTTCTTATATTTCCTATATTTGCCATAACAGTGTTTTTAGCCCTCTCACCTAACTGCATAGCAGCCTGACCAACGCTGTTTATAGCCGTACCTATACCAGTCGCCGCGCTACCAACAGCAGCCGCACCCTTTTTATGTAAAAGCGCAGTAGCAGCACCTACGCCACCAACCTTTTTAACTGCAGCAACACAGGCCGCTACAATCGTAGCGGTTACAATCGCACCCCCGTCTACATATTGCGCTTCATCTTTTGTAATTTCCGTACCGCTAGATGGCAGTACTAAACCATTTATCTTCCCCATATTTTCTTCCCCCTAATTTTTTGTTACATAATTTTTACCCCTATAAACCTTTAATGGTTCACATTCAATCGTTTTAACAAATTATTAACATATACAATTTTTGTTAAATTTATTAAATATATATTAACATAAAATGAATAAAAATGCAAGCGCTTTTAACAAATTTAACAGAAATTTAACCACAAACTTTCTTGTTAAAACTGAAAAGGGCGTCCTTTACGGACGCCCTTTAGAATTTAATTTTATTGCTTGCTAATTATTAGAGTTGTTCTTGCCTATAGGCGCTTAGTATATCACAGCAATTTTAAAATATACAAGCAGATAATGGGCAAAGAGCAACTCTCTAGTTATTATATAGTATACCCCTTATCTCGTTGTAGACTTGTTCTAGTCTGCTTGGTTTTACTGTTCTGCCTAGCCATACTTCTTGCGATTTTAGTGCTTGGAAAAGTAGCATTGTAAAGCCGTTTGTGTTGCGTATGTTTAGGCTGTCTGCATTTTTAAGCAGTTGGGTTTTTTCTGGTGTGTATGCTGTGTCTAGCACAAACTCTAGCCCTGTAGCCCCCGCACTTTTAAGTATAGATAGGTTTAGCGGGCTTTGGTTTATATTGTTTGCGTTGCCAAGCGGGGTTGTGTTTATAACAATGTTGTAAGGCTTGGAAATATCTTTTTCTGAGACATACATACCTACAATCTCGCCTTTGTGCGCTTGCGTATAATTTTTTGCCTTTATGGCTAATTTTTTAGCAGTTGGGTTTTTTGGTGCAGAGCCTGCGTCGCTTTGCGTATTGCCCCCCCGCGTATTGTCCCCTTGCGCATTGCCATTTTGCGTATAGTCACTAGACAAAGCAGTATCATTGCTCTCTTCATCTGCAAACTCGGTATTTTTAACGGCACTACTTTGCGTATTACCGCTGTTTATTTGCTGTAGATAATCTCGCATTTCTTTAATTTTTTGTAAGTTTCTAGCAAGCACTATTACGTTGCTTCCTTGCGTAAGCAAGTAGTGTATTAGTGTTCTGGCTGTGTCGCCCGCCCCTATAACAAGCACCGTTTTGCCGCTCAGAGAATACGCCGCCCCGCCAAGCGAGAAGTTTCTCTTAAACGTTTGGTTTATACCAAAAAGGTCTGTGTTGTAGCCAACCACGCGCCCATCAAACTTAACAACTGTATTTACGCTTCCCGTGCATTTAGCGCCGTCTGATAATAGTTGCAGTTTAGAAAACACAGTATTTTTATACGGCGTGGTAACGTTAAAGCCGTCGTACTCTTTTACGATATTTAAAAACTCTTTTTCTAGCACGTCTGCTTCTATGTCTAGTAAGTCGTAACTTGCGCGCCGATTAAAGTGCTGAAATAAAAATTCGTGTAGTTTTGGCGAAAACGAATAACTTATATTCTCGCCGATTAAAGCATATTTTTTCATCGTGATTCTCCTAAAAGGTCTGTATAAAAATTTGGATAAGATATTTCCACGCACTGTGCGCCTTTAATTTGTACGCCCTTTTGCGAAAGAGCGCCTGCTATAGCAAGGCTCATTGCTATTCTGTGGTCTGCAAAACTGTCTACCACCGCCCCGCCCTTAAGCCCGCCACTTCCGTTTATAATAAGCCTCTCACCCACAACCTTTATATCCGCGCCCATTTTGTTAAGCCCTTCCGCTACCGCTTTTAGTCTGTTAGTTTCTTTGTGCTTTAGCGCGCCCGCCCCTTTTATGTGGCTTACGCCTTTTATAAAGCAAGCAAGCACGGCAAGTATAGGCACTTCATCTACCAGCCTAGGAATAGACCAAGGCTGTATAACAAATGGCTTTAAGTTTTGTGTATGCCAAACATCTAGCGTTGCTGTTTTTTCCCAGCCACTTTGTATATTGCTTATTTTATAGTTTGCGCCAACCGAGTCTAGCACATCTAAAATGCCCGTTCTTGTCTCGTTAATGCTTAGGTTTTTTAGTGTAACACTAGCCCCGCTTAGCAACACCGCAAGCACAATAAAAAATGCTCCGCTTGATATATCTGCTGGTACTTCAAAGTTGGTTGCTTTAAGTAAGCCTTTGCTTGCCCCTTGGCTTATTGCCTGCCCACTAGCACTACTCGCCCCTTGCATAACGCTAAGCATCAACTCTGTGTGGTTTCTTGTTTGTATGCTCTCAAACACTTCTGCGCCCGCATTTAAGCCCGCTAGAAGTATTGCGCTTTTAATCTGAGCGGAAGGCTTACTTATGTTATGCGTAAGCGCTTTAAGCCTATTTGCGTTTGGCTTTAACACTAGTGGCAAAAACTTATCGCCCTTTAAAGTGATGTCTGCGCCCATATCTCTTAGCGGTTTTGCCAACTCTGCTTGAGGTCTGCCCGATAAAGAATTATCTCCAACAAACGTAGCACCTAACCCAAGCCCCGCCAAAAGCCCCACTAAAAGCCTAAGGGTTGTACCACTATTGCCACAATCTAACACTTGCCCGCACTTAAGTTTTTTGGCAACATTACCCCAGTAGCCTAAACCGCTACCTACTGTAGTGCTATCCCCCAGCCCACTTATATAAACTGTATCCCCACTACCCTTACTAGCCCACCTATCAAGCCCTTTATCAAGCCCCTTATCAAATGCCTTACTTGCCACCCTGTCAAGCCCCTTACCAAGCCCGCTCTCAAGACTTATATGCGCCCCCAACTGCTGCAAGCAACTGATAGTAGACAAAACATCTGCGCCCGTATTAACATTTGTTATAACACTACTGCCCACCGCTACAGAATTTAAAATAATTGCCCTGTGTGAGATAGACTTACACGGCGAAGTATAAATTGTTTTATTAAAACTTTTTATCGGATTAATTTGCATTTTTTAATTTAACATTGAACACTGAACATTGAACAATTTTATCACGCTAGCGCGAGCAATATTTACGTTTGCAAATTGTAAATAGTGTGTAAACTCAGACTGTTCAAAGGTTATTGTATTAAAGGGCTTAACCATTGTTCATTGTTCAATGTTAATTGTTCATTGAACTATTATCTCTCTTAACAGCCTAAAAGTCTCGCCCTGCTCTAAATATACCTCTCTCACCTGCCCTAGTTGTGTTGGCAGTATAAAGCATATTTTGCCACCCTTATTTTTTTTGTCTAGCATTATGTTTTTAAAAAGTTTTTCGATTTGGCGCGGTTTTATTGGGCGCTGTTTTAGCCTAAAACTTTTTATTAAAGCAACAATCTCGCCGTAATAATCTTTTTCTATAATGCCTAGTTTGTCTGCAAGGTGCGCCTCTATAAGTATGCCAGACAAAACGCAAACGCCGTGCGGTATTTTAAACTTGTAGTATGCCTCTAGCGCGTGTCCCACAGTATGCCCCGCGTTTAACTGCTTGCGTATAGATGTCTCTTGCCCCCTTTGGCTTCCTGCCACTTGTGCTTCCTCTCTTACAATACGCTGTTTAACAGAAATTGCTTGCATAACTAAATTTTCTACACTCTCACTTCTAATGTTGTTAAACAACTGCTCATCTAACAAAGCGTGCTTAACAATCTCGCCCATACCGCTAGTTTTTTGAGATAGCGCAAGCGTATCAAAAAAAGCCTTATCTACAAGCGTTTTGTCTGCCGCATAATATGTGCCTAGTATGTTTTTGGTTTTAAACTTGCCCTTAAAATTTAGTGCCGTTTTGCCACCAATGCTCGCGTCTACCGCCCCCAAAATTGTTGTGGGTATATTCACAAGCGGCATACCCCGCATATAAGCCCCAGCCACATAGCCCGCAAGGTCAGACACCGCACCGCCACCAAAAGCCACAAGCGTATAGTCTTTATTAGCGCCCAAACTTACCAACTTCTTAACCACTTTTTTAAAGCCACTAATACTTTTAGACTTTTCTGCATTAACAAAAATTACTCTGCCACGCTCGTTTATAAAGCGGTTATGCTTAGCCGTTAGATAAAGTTTAGCCACCTTTTTATCAGACACCAAAACAACAGGTCTATCCCCGATATGCTGGGCAATTAAACTTTGTATATCCCCAAAAAAAATCATATTAACCTACCAAATAATATTAACCCACCATTTTTACAAATCAATTGCGGTAGCAATTGTTACACCGCCTTAGGCGGTCGGATTGTTTTAGCCTTTCACCCCCGCGTATTTGTTGTAAAGAATATCTACTAAATGGGCGTAAAAGTTCTTGGTTGTGTTGATTGATGGTGCGCTGATTATATGATTTTTGAGCCTTTGGCTTTGCCGTAGGCAAAACAACCGCGAAAAAATCATTTATCAAGCACCGCGTCAAGCGCTTGGTAGCGCTGTTTTACTTGCTCTAGATAATGCCCGCCGGTAGTTACTAAAATCTGGTTTAACAATTCTAGTGCCACAATACACTCTAGTATAACTGCTGCCGCGTCTAAAACATTCGTATCCGCACGCTCTACGCCATCTACTGTTGGTATTGGCTTAAGCACAACGCGCATTACAATATCTTGCCCGTTTGTCATACCGCCATCTATCCCACCACTTGCATTAACTAGTTGAGACGCCAACTTGCCAGTCGTAAGCGCATAATCAAACCCAAGCCCAAACTCGACCCCTTTCACACTTTGAAGTGAGACCACCGCGCGCGCCAAATTCGCATCTAACTTCTTATCCCACTGAGTAAAACAACCTATGCCCGCCTTTAAACCCTTTGCAACAATCTCTACAATTCCGCCCGAAGTATCTTGCGCCTTTTTAAGCGCCTCTATCTGCTTTAGCCCCGCATACTTTGTGTCAAGCGCACTAGACTTCACACTTACGCCAATCTCTTTTAAAAACGCAAGCGCAAACCAACCCGCCGCAACGCGAACAACGCTCTCTCTAGCGCTCGCCCTTTCTCTAACAAGCCTAGCGTTTTGCAAGTTAAACTTTTTAGTACCACCATAATCTGCGTGTCCGACAATGTGTTGCGTTACAACCTTTGGTATACCTTGCTTAACGACAGTCTCGTTTTTCACAAAAAGCGTTATGGGACTGCCCGTGGTGAGATTATCCGAAACCCCGCTTAAAATCTCTACCCTGTCGCGCTGAAGCTTTTGCCTTTCACTTCTGCCCGCCCCTTGCTGCCGCTTTAACAGCAAATGGTTGATAGACAACTCGCAAACCTTAAGCCCCGCGGGTATGCCTTCTAAAATAGCAGTAATGCCAACCCCGTGGCTTTCCCCAGCCGATACGTACTTAATCATAATTCTCCTTGGCACATTGAACATTGAATACTGAACATTGAACAATTTTTTCACCGCTAGCGCGGGCAAGATTGCTTTTGCTAGTTTACTAAAAGTTTGTAAACTCAGACTGTTCAAAAGTTATTGTATTAATGGGTTTAACCATTGTTCATTGTTCACTGTTCATTGTTCATTAACTTAACTTTCTCCCTACGTAATAAAACCTAAATTGCACAACAGTAAAGTCGCCACGCCTTTGGTTTTCTGTTTCTACGCGCATAGCGCCCGTATATGTGTTGCCCGTGCAATATACTGTAAACACAACGCTTCCGTCTAAGTCTGTTCTGAAAATATCTGTGTGGCTAACCCCGTGCCGAGCAAGCCTATCAAACACAACTTGATGTGGGTGACCAAACTGGTTGTCTATCCCCGCCTGTGCCACCGCAAACATTGCCCTATTACGCGGCGCTACAACTTCTAAAAACACATCGTGAGTAGAAGTAAAACTTCCTTGGTGCGCTAGTTTCAAAACATCTATGTTGTTAAACAAACTTCTGTACGGGCGGCGAAAACCCCCGCCAACAAAATTGTAACCCGCAGAATGCTCTATTAAAGCATATTCGCCGCGCATCTCTAAGTCACCCGTAAACAAAAATCGGCGGTCTAAAAACTGTAAAACAGCAACGGCGCTACTGTCGTTTAGGCTTATCTCGCCGTATGTAATTCGCGCGTTTGTCCTAACCCGCGCATAGTCTGTAATATATAAAGGGCTTAAAACTGTAAAGTAAAAGTTTTCTCGCTGTTTGTCTTTTTGCACTAAATTGCAAGTTGATAAATGCGTTAGCGCACCACCCATAACTTCTGCGCTTGCTCTCTCGTATGCTCTCTCACTCAGCGCGCCAACACTATCTAGCGCATACACTTCCGCAGAAGAAATATGTAGACCCCTAACACTATAATATTTACGCGCACCGCCCGTGTCTATCTGCTTTTGCATATAAAGCAAAAAGTCTGCGTAACTCACACTTGGTCCGTAAAATGGCTGTTCGTTCGGCACATTCGGCACTATAAATGTGCCAACTTCAAAGTCGCGCATAACTTGTATAAGCCCGCCGTGGTGGTCTGAACTTGGGTGCGTAAGCATCATATAATCAAACCGCTCTATGCCCATACCGCGCGCAAACCGACTTACCACACTAGAATACGCGCCCCTAAAGCCGCCGCCCCTGCCACGCTCGCCACCATCTATAATCATACTGCGTCCGTCCGGAAACCTTATAATAATGCAGTCGCCCTGCCCAACATCAACAAAAGCCACCTGCAATTTGCCATACTGCCAGCCCTTAAAAGTAAACGCACCGCGGCTTACAATAAAATTCCAAAGCAACACCCCGCCAACAGATAAAACCACAACGCTTACAATTGTTAAACTAACAACAAGCGTCGTGAATCTCTTTTGTGGTTTGCTATATAAATATTGTTGTGTCTTTTCCATTTTCAAAAAATCTAAAATTTTTATCTAAATATCTCGCTTACAACGAATTGTGTATAATCAAAAACAATACAGACAGCGCAACAAAGCCGCCCCCCGCAATTATTAAGTGCATAAATACAATTTTTCTCTCACGGCGTCGCTCTACATAATCTACATACGATATGTGCTTACTGCGCCACGTGGGTGAGAACACCCCCATAAATACGGTTGCTACGTGCCTACCGCTGTAAGCCAACGTGTCGAAAGAGCCGTGCTTGGACGAAAACCTTAAAAGCCCCAAACACAAAATAACAATGCCCACAACAAAAAAGCCGTCCGTAAGTATAGCAAAAGCCTCGCGCGCCGCGCCCGCGCTAAACAGCCCAAATATCCATAAATATAAAAGCACAAACGCAAGCCCAATAATAGTAGCCCTAAGCGGCGCAACCCACGGCTTTGGTGGCACATACTCGACATTCGGCGGAAGCACATCGTCCGCTGTGTACTCTGCCCCATAATCTGCTTCTTTATCAGCCAACTTCTGCCTTTTATAAATCTCGCTCGGGTCTGTCCGAACAATTTTGTACGCCCGCTCGCCGTTTTGCTCGCCTTGCATACTATGCTCAGCCCCGCCTATCTCACTAATATCACCACTCTCAATATAGTTTTCAGCACAACTCACTTCGCTTTTTTCACCATCAACTAAATCAAGTGCAACCGCATCCGGCTGCACTTCTTTTTTATCTCTCGCCTTTTTCTTATAATGGCTTTTGTAATTATTTTTAGACACCTATTTATAACCTAAAGTTCTGTCATTTTCAATTAGATTGAACATTGAACACTGAACATTGAACAATTGTTTTATGGCTTCTTCGAAGCCTTTTTTGATTTATTTTTGCTAGTATTTATAGAGGCTATCAACATTCTTAGTATTTCCTTAACATCAGCCTCAAGTGACGTAAATTCCTTTTCTGTTATCGTTTCAGATTTTTTTAAAAGCCTTAACCAATACTCCGTTTCACTTGCTTCTTTAAGCGCTATGTGAAGTTTATTAATGAAGTCTGGCTTGCTAGACGCATATGCACTTTCGGCAACATTTGCACCTATGCTCGTACCGCTTCTAACCAACTGCCTTGCTATTTCAATTTCGTCCTTCTCTTTTTTTAAATACCTGCAAAACTTAATTATTCTAAGTGCAAAGTTTTCACTTTTTTCGAGTATAACATTATCTTTCATAAAACCCCATAAAGCCTTTTTCATTGAACACTGAATACTGAACAGTTGTTACACCGCTAGCGCGGACAAAATTTATAGTGTAAGTTGCCTACAAATACAAAATGCAGCCGTTCAAAAGTATGGCATTAATGAATTTAAACATTGTTCAATGTTCAGTATTCAGTGTTCAATTGAACGTATTCAATGTTCAAACAAAAGTTTTAACCACAGTCAACACCCTATGGCGCGTACAATTGTTAGACACTATATAGCCCACTTCTCTATAAAGCGAAATATATTTGTCTACAAGCCTTTTTTTAACGCCGTAATATTCTGCAACTTCTCTGTTTTTTAAAACTATTCTGTCGCTCTCATCTCTCAGCGTTATAAACTCTAAGTAAAACAGCCTAGACTCTAGCGGTATGCGCGTGTCTAGCCTTAACTCTCTTGGCATATGTCGCTCGTTCTCAGGCACGGCAACTATCAACTTGTTTAACTGGCGCTGTGTGATTCTAGCGCGCTCTGTCTTGCCCGAGTCTAACAGCATCTGTATATATTCTTTTGCGTACTCGGCTTCCCTGTTGCTTTGCTCGTCCTCGCAAACCGGCGTACCACAAACAGTACACCCTTCCTCATCTACTGGGTGAATAAAGCCCCACATAATATTCCGCGTAGGTCGCGTACGCCTATTCACCGCTTGCTCAGATGGAAACGCGTCCAAACCCCTAACCTTTGTTCTGAACGAATACGCAGTAAAAGCGCCCAAATACACAAACTGGCGGCTACGCATAGGTCCGCCCTCTGTTGGTATTTCAATAATTAAATGCAAATATGCCTCCGCCCAATTGTCCTTCCAATAAAACTCGATGTCGCCCGGACGCGCGCTTTTACGGCAATAACTCTCACCCTTTTTAAGCGCAGAATTCATAGTAACCTTGCCCGACTTCTCCCTAAGTAAAATTTGGCGACACTCCCAAACTTCCGCATCACCCGCGCATTGCTTAATGTTGCCTTTGTATTTTTCTAAAGCCGCCTTCAGCCTTTCGTAATACAAATACAACTCTTCCCTAGATACCTTTTTGTAATTAATAGGATTATACGCTTTTTTAGCAATCATTCTTATCCCCACCCCCTCAAAACAGCCCAAAGGCAACTTTGAAATTTTCAATTAGTAAACACAAAAACCCCTTCACATTAACCTACTATTATTCTACCATAAAACACAAAATTTGTCAAACCTTTTCTGAAAATTTCCCCAACAAAATACATAAAAAATATTCGCATCAACAAAACCACCAATATAAAAATAGCAACAGATTTTTACACCTGTTGCTACTTTTTTATTCCGATTCTAATAATTAGAACTCAGTTTGGTTTTGGTTAGAAAATTCTTGTCCTTCAACATACTTATTCTTTTCTAGTATCCACAAAAACACTTGTGCTAACTTTTTCGGTTTAGAAGTAAACATTGTATAGCCTTCTGCATTGTAATTTGTAATTAGATTACCATTTTTATCCCTAAGTATTAACTTTATCTTACCGCGCTTTAAAACAAAGTAATTTTCAAGTTGATTATGTTTAAAGACATAACTTCTACGCTTTACAGTTGTTCTGATTTCGTCGTGGTCTATCTCAATAAAAGTATTTAACCTATCTGTAAACAGCATATAAGTTACAAATGGTATCAAAACAACCCCTATGACTATTGAAGGCGCTATATTAGAGTTGAATTCTATTTCACCTACTATCAAAAAATAAATCATTAATATAAACATAACTAATGCGATAATCAATAGTGGAATTGTAATTATTCGACTCCAACTTGCATATTCGCGATAAACAATATTTGATATCATAAACTCCTTGTTCCAAAGTCTACAAAAGTCTGAATCTCGTTACAACATTTGAAACAGTATTTACAGATATTCTGCCTACATATCATAACAAAAATAGTGTTATAAGTCAACAAAATAACCACCAACACTAAAAGTAGCAACAGATTTTTACACCTGCTGCTACTTTTTTATTCCGATTCTAATAACTCAGTTTGGTTTTGGTTAGAAAATTCTTGTCCTTCCAAATACTTATTTTTTTCAACTATCCAAGTCAGTACTTCTGCTAATTTTTTGGACCTAGCCGTTAGTATTGTAAAATGTTCATTATTAACTTCTGCTAACACCTTTAATCTTATCTTGCCCCAAGGCAGTATTTCGAAACCTTTAATTTGCTTGTGGGTAAAAATGTAGGTTGTTTTTTTAACCCTTGCTTCTATCTTTTCTTGGTCTATTTTTGTCGATAAGTTAAAGCGTTTAGTGAATGGAAATATAGTGAAAGCGATTGCCATAATTAACAAAGTACCAAAACTCATTATCCCTTGCAAGCCCAAATCTCTTATACTCGAAAGATTATAGATAGCAAAACCAATCACTATAATCACCAAAACATACCAAAGTACAGCAAAAACAATCATTAAAATTTTAGCAGACTCTGAACTTTCGCGAAACAAATAAGTTCTCATAAAAACAATAATCTCCTATATCCACTATCTAAAAAACGACCTATAGTCGTTGCTGTTTAGAGTTTTTTTCTACTACTCACTACTATAGTTGTGCTTTATGCTCATATATTCGTCAAACCTTTCTGCAGATAAAATGTTTTCGAAAACACGCTTTTTGATTTGTAGCGAAATTAGACTCGCTCCTAGGGTTGAAAGTAAAAACAAGATAACCCACATAATTTCTATTACCGAATTGTCCCACAAACTAGACGGTAACAATTGGCTTACTCCGCCAAAAATCGCCCAAATTATTAAGATTGGTATAAAGATTATTCCTACACCATATCCAGCACTTTTCCACCAACCATCTACCGCTCTATCAACATTAAAAATTGTCATAAACCACAGCGGAAAGGGGATAGCCCCAAATACCCACGTTAATATTAATAAAATCTTATGTGGGATTAATTTTTTATCATTATTTATACTCATAACCCTATTTACCAAAACTTTCCCAGCCCAAACCTAATATTATCATAGCAAAAACATCACAAAATGTCAAATGAAAAAATGTTAAACACAAAAGTAGCAACAGATTTTTACACCTGTTGCTACTTTTCAAGTTTTTTAAATTAAGTTGGCTTTCTCTAGTTGTTCTAAGTAGTTATTTTTGTCGAGTATCCATTGTAGAACAAGTGCAAGTCTTTTAGAGTATCTTGTGAAAATGATATACCCTTCATATTCGCCATTTTTAGCATTTGTTACTATAACGCCGCGTTCGTCAAAAAAGTAAAGTTTGATTTTGCGTTTTTTTAAAACTTCAAAACCTTTAAGGTCAGTATGTCTTATTGTATGGCTTTCTTTTTTTATGCGCGTTGTTATTGTATCGTTGTCTATCAAAATGCTGTAGTTCATAGGTTCTCGCGTTAACATAAAGGGAAAAAAAATAGTAAATATTAGCAATAAAATGACAACAATTAGCAAGTCTATGTTAATGTTTCGTGCGTTTAAAGAAGTTATAGTAAATGCAGCCGCATAACCTACTGTATTGAAGCACAATAGAATCATTGCAAAGTATGCCAGCTTTCTGTCCGGATTTTCTTTATGCAAAATATTTTGAGTAATCAATTTTTAACTCCTATACGATGTTACCTAAATAAGCGACCTATAACTGGGATATTAGATGCTACATTTCTTGCTAGATTTGTAGCCGTATTTACTGTAGACCTAACTGTGTTAACAACGGCTGGAACACCTTGTTGTGGATTTGTTATTATGTCTATAGCTATAGGCAAAACAATTGACAAACCTAAAATTACTCCACCTACTGCAAGAATCGGTAATCCTACACCTGCAGCAAGCAGTACCGCGCCTACAGCAAATACCGCTAAACCTGTTGAGAACCAACTAAGCTCAAACTCTATTGCGTATGCTGTTCCATCTCTAGTCCAGCCCAAATGGAAGCCCCAACCATAGCCGCCACCCATTAACCCTAGGCTAATGTTTCCTGCCGACACTTTCCAATAACCACTTAAGTCTAGACCTATGCCCGCTTCGAACCCAAAGAATCTTCCTTTATAGCCTACGCCTATGCCACTACCAAATATCCCTGAGTTAACTACCTTATAAAACCCTCTTCTTTGGCTATTCACATTTTTGTAAACATCTTGGCTAGAGATATTTCTAAACCTAAACAAAACATTATGGTTTTCACTTTCAATATCTTGCTTGTTAACCACTCTATGGTATACGTTTCTACTTCTCGAAGCACTCATAGACCTAGTCAAAAGGCTACTATTAGTTAAATTCCTAAGAAGGTTTGTGTTTACTGGAATAAAGCCGCTGTGGTCGACGTGGTTAATAGGGTCGTTATTGCAGTACATAAATAGGTTAAGCCCGTTGGTGTCGTATTTTGTCGCTTGAAGTATCTCTATAGCATCGGCGTTTATAAACCTACCTGTATCTGAATCGTAGTAGCGTGACTTTAGGTAGTATAGATTGGTCTCGTTGTCGTAGTAGTATGAGCGATAGCGAATTGGGTTAAGGTTCGCAATGTCGTTTACGTTTTGAGTTATCTCGAAGTTACCCCAAGCGTCGTAGGCGTACTCTGCAACTACTTGTCCACTTGTGCCTATTACCTGAACAACATCGCCCTGTAGGTTTTTGATGTAGTAGAAAGTATGTTGAGTTGCATTAGAGCCTTGCCCGCTTGTTAGTGTAAAACCCATTGGCGTTTCGTCTATCCCGTAGATATAGTCTAGCGTGGCTGTAATAAAACTTGGGTTTATTACTATATGGTTTGGTCCCGTTATTATTGAGTGGGTCTCGCTAATCATTTTGCCGTTAGACCAAGTGTAGTCTATGCGCTGGTTTTGGACAATTCTTCTTCTGCGTAGGTTTTGGTTATTGTACTCGAAAGTAACCAAACCACTTGGCGTTTGAACGCTTGCTAGGTTGCGTAAGTGCGTCCACGTCAGCGTGTTGTCGCGATAGGTTGTAGGGTTGCCTAGCGCGTCGTAAACGAAGTTTTCGCTAACGCTAGATTCTTCGCTTCGCTCAGAATGACTCACCAAAGACACAAGTCTCTCGTTGTTATCGTAAACATACTCTTTTATTGTAACATTTCCGCTGGCGCAACAACCACTTGAAGCACCGGCACTTGTGCAACAGTTTGAAGCACTTGCAATATTTTTAGCCTTCGTACCCGTATGCTTTTTAAACAGTATGTTGCCGTTAGTATCGTAGCCCCATTCGCTTTTGTTGCCCTTTTGGTCTACTTCTTTTACTAGCCTACCTAAATCATCGTAAGTATATTCTCCAACAGTCTGCTCAAAATTGTTGCCGACCTTTGTAACAGCACCGCTTGAGTTATAGCAATAGCGAAACCGCAAGGTTTTATTACCTACCTTTTGCGTCAAAGCCCTAACCAAGTCAGACGCTGCCTTACCATTTTGATAGTAACAATACTCTGTAGATAGTGTGGTTATTTTGGGTTACCCAAACATTAGAAGTCTAATTATTAAAACTGGCAGTCGCTGTCCCTTAGTATCAATCATAGCACAAACTAAATTAATTGTCAACCAAAATTCAGAATCAATTCAAACTACAATTGACAAAAGGTAGCAACAATTGTCGCTACCTTTTGTTCTAATCTTTATGCTCGAAATCACAATTTAGCCTGTAGGTATAGAAACTTACAAAGTCTCCTTCCTTTACATTATCTGGCAAGGGTGTTTCCAAATTAATTATAAGACCTCCAATTCCTATTTGAGATATAGCATACACATAATAACCATCTGAAAGAGCCAAGGTTTCTATTTCACCCTTTTTAATAACTTTTCCTTGAAGAAAGTAACTATAATTAATTTCTTTAATTATATATTGACAACTCTCTACTTTTAAAATGTTATCGGGCTCTTCTGCGCCAATGTAGGTTACTTTTCTATTTGGTTCAGGTATCGTTTCTGAATGGCTAAAGCATAGAATCTCATAAACACCGTCCGTTACTACAACATCTCCTATATAACCATTATGGTCTATAATTTTTTTTACAAACATATTTATCCTTTAAGGTCTAAATCCCCTATTTCTCAACCACTTAATGTTTCTAGTTCTATAAAATGTCCTAATTCTTAATTTCCCGCGAGTTGTAACACCCGTAACTAAAGCCCTATTTGCAGTATTCGGTGCTATTCTAACGAAAGCATTAAAATTGGTTGATGAATCTACAACAAGTTGACCACGCCTTATGTTTTGCATTGCACCTCTGGTAAAGTGAACTGGATTCTTGTAACCCATTCTAATTCCACGCGCAACTCCACTTTCATTTCTGTAAAAATGGTCTAACATATTTTGTCTCCTTGACTTACCGCCCGGTCCCCTAGTCCATTTTCTACTAGCATTAAAAACCCTTAGCGCTCCAACGCCTCTAACAACCCCGGCGCCTACGCCAGCACTTCCTATCATTAGGGCTGCGTCGGCTACGCGACCACCTTTTACGTTACCTACGCCATACCAGCCGCCCGCTTGGTATGCTTGCCACATATCCCAGATTTGAATTGTTGGGCTGAATAGGCTTGCAGTATTGCGCATTATGCCCCACGCTGTGCCTAGTGGGTCTTCTACTATGCTGTTCCACGTCTCGCGTGGGTTGGTTATCGTGTTCCACGTGTTCTCTAGGCTGTTTACAAAACCGCTACCTACGCCCCTAACGAAATCAGTTGCGTTATTCCACGTATTTCTAGCCCAATTTGCAATGCGGTTGAAGCCTGTCGGGTCTACAAAATTTATAGGGTCGTTTCCACAATAAGCGAATGTTTATAATTATAATAACAAAATTTTACTCTAATGTCAAATAAAAACAGCGAAAAGTTTTTCTAATATCCTTTTCGCTGTTTTATGTTTGAATAGTTAGTTTATAAAATGAGTTGCTTTGATTTTGGTTTTAAAGTATTTACCTTCATTTATGTCTTCAGATAGTGCATTCAAGTCTTCTAAAAACTCTGTGTCTGTATCCCAAAACCAAAGTTTAGGTTTGCTTTTTTTAGTTCTTTGCATTGCAATACCTGTAAAAGCAATTAGCGCACCCCCATCTTCATCACAATCGTTCACGAAACAACCATTATGCAAAATAATTACATCTAACTGTGAAACATAGTAATCACCTAGCCCCCTTATTTCGCTTATCCTAACTACCAACTCTAATTCTTTGTCTTTATTTAATCTATCTTTTAGGTTGCTAAAATATGAACTGTTCAAAAAAAGTTCCTTTTGGTTTTTTTCGTGTTCGATTATAGATGAATCTATTAACCTTTTCATTTTATTTAAATAATCTCCACGGAGTCCAAAATGAAGTCCTGCGTGTTTTTTTAGAACTTATGCTACGACCTGACCACACATTTCTTTGCCAATGAAAACCGTGTCCTCGATGTGGTGGGTGAATTTCTATTGAACGCACTCTATACCTACCCGACCTTGCTTTTCTTGCATACTGAACTCCAAAGTATCCTCTACCTGATTTATTTATGGGTCTTAACCTACCAATTTGAGTAATTCTAGGAATGTTAAACGCTCTTACAACCACAGCACTAACCCCGGCGCCTACGCCGGCGCTTCCGACCATCAAGGCCGCGTCGGCTACGCGGCCGCCTTTTACGTTACCTACGCCGTACCAGCCGCCCGCTTGGTAGGCTTGCCACATATCCCAAATTTGTATTGTTGGGCTGAATAGGCTTGCCGTATTGCGCATTATGCCCCACGCTGTGCCTAATGGGTCTTCTACTATGCTGTTCCAAGTCTCACGCGGGTTTGTGATTGTATTCCACGTATTCTCTAGGCTGTTTACAAAACCGCTACCTACGCCCCTAACGAAATCAGTTGCGTTATTCCACGTATTTCTAGCCCAATTCGCAATGCGGTTGAATCCTGTCGGGTCTACAAAATTTATAGGGTCATTTCCACAATAAGCAAATAAGTTTAGTCCGTTGATGTCGTATTTTGTCGCTTGAAGTATCTCTATAGCATCGGCGTTTATGAATGCGACTTATTATTATGATAACAAAAACATTAAGAAATGTCAAATAAAAACATTGCTAAAATACAAAAGTAGCAACAGAGTTTCACACCTGTTGCTACTTTTTAAGATTAGTAAGTTTCTACGAGCAGTACTTTTTTAGAATGTCTAATGACGCTATTAGTAGATGACAGTAGATTTTGATGGGCTGTTCATCGTGAGTTTCAGTAATACGTAACAGTTCGGCTTTAAATCTTTCACTAAATGAATTTACGCTTTCGGGAAACCACGCTTCTGATGGCACATTTATATCAAGTTTATCGCCCCTCAATAAAAGCCAAACTTGTTCTCTTAGTTCTAATTCCGCATCTTGAAACAGTTCAGAATCTGCAATTTCCTTAACTTTAGTGAATATGTCCAAACCCTCATCTGATAAATACACAAATCTTGGCCACTGCATAAGGTTTTCCAAAACTTTTTTATCGTAAAACGACATCCCGTAATCGAACCTATCTACTAACACTTGTTTTTTCTTTTTTCTAAAAAACATTACCCATCTCTCCTGAAAAATGTCATTATTCTACCGCGCGGTGTAAAAAATCCTCTGAACTTCTTTCCTCTAAATACTCCGTCAATCCTAAAATTGCCACTACTTTGTTGAAACACCCTAGAATTTCTGTTAGCCCTATAAAACTGCCTTGCCGCTCTAGTATATTGCATAGGGTTTCTGTAGCCCATTCTAATTCCACGTGCTATTCCTCTCTCATCTCTATAAAAATGCTCTAACATATTTCCGCGCCTTGTAGGATATTTACGCGTTGTACCCCATTTTCTACCAGCATTGCTCAACCTTATTTCAGTAACACCGCGTGAAATACCCCTACTAGCATATCTAAAGCCTACACCGATGACCTTGCCAGCACCCGCTGTGCCAACCATTAGGGCTGCGTCGGCTACGCGACCGCCTTTTACGTTGCCTACGCCGTACCAGCCGCCCGCTTGGTATGCTTGCCACATATCCCAAATTTGTATTGTTGGGCTGAATAGGCTTGCCGTGTTGCGCATTATGCCCCACGCTGTACCTAGTGGGTCTTCTACTATACTGTTCCAAGTCTCACGCGGGTTTGTAATTGTATTCCACGTGTTTTCTAAGCTGTTTACAAAACCACTTCCAACGCCCCTAACGAAATCAGTTGCGTTATTCCACGTATTTCTAGCCCAATTTGCAATGCGGTTGAACCCTGTCGGGTCAACAAAATTTATAGGGTCATTTCCACAATAAGCGAATAAGTTTAGTCCGTTGATGTCGGTTTTGGTTAGTTCTAGTATCTGTATAGCATCGGCGTTGATGAATGCGACTTATTATTATGATAACAAAAACATCACGAAATGTCAAATCAAAACGTTACTAAAATGCAAAGTAGCAACAGATTTTTACATCTGTTGCTACTTTTTGTGTTTTTAGAAGCCTACCATTTTACATTTTCAAGTTGCTTTAGCAGTTCCTTAGCCCTTTGTCTTTGCAGTTCCCAAAAAAGATGTTTTTGCAGTCCTTCGTGTTCCCAAATAATTTCTTCATACAAGTTGCCGCCAAGGGATGCTTCCAAAAAAGCATTGGCTATGTTTTCAAACTTTGAAACTGTTGCATCATTTATAATCCCTGCTTCAAGCAAGCGTGCAGTAAAATATGCGTGATTGCACCAATCGCTTGCTATATCATCTGGCAAATTCCACCTAGCAAAGTCTTCAATTTCTGCATTTTGAACTTCATATGAAGACGCTAGACGTCTTAAATTATTTTGAAGGTATTTAAAACATTGCTCTAATGTAGATTCTTGGTTTTTACTTTTTTTTCTAAAAAACATTCTATCTCCTAAAAAAACGTCTTCTTTGCATTTCGCGCCAAACCCCTAGCCTTCCTGAACTTACTTTCCAGTAGGGTCTTCCACCAAAATGCCTTGGCGAGCCGGGACTCCATTGTATCCTTCTACCATCAAATCTGCTCAGCGTTTCGAAACCCCTACCTACGCTCCTTCCTTGCTTCAAAACACCCGATTGCCACTGTGAAGCTCTTGAACTGAAGCCTCTTACTTGTTTTAAAGTATATCTATGTACCCTTGTAGGATTCTCTGCTATAGCATTTAAAACCCTATTGGCTCTGTTAACTCTAATTGTGCTAACACCCCTGCCGGTATACCTTAAACCAAAGCCTAAGCCTCTTACAACCCCTGCGCCTACGCCAGCGCTACCTACCATTAAGGCTGCATCGGCTACGCGGCCGCCTTTTACATTACCTACGCCGTACCAGCCGCCCGCTTGGTAGGCTTGCCACATATCCCAAATTTGAATTGTTGGGCTGAATAGGCTTGCCGTGTTGCGCATTATGCCCCACGCTGTGCCTAGTGGGTCTTCTACTATGCTGTTCCAAGTCTCACGTGGGTTAGTTATCGTGTTCCACGTGTTTTCTAGGCTGTTTACAAAACCGCTACCAACGCCCCTACCAAAATCTACTACGTTATTCCAAGTGTTCCTTAAGAAATTTCTTATATAACCCGTATGGTCTATATAATTTATAGGGTCATTTCCACAATAAGCAAATAGGTTAAGTCCGTTGATGTCGGTTTTAGTCAGTTCTAGTATCTGTATAGCATCGGCGTTGATGAAGCGACCTGTCTCTGAATCGTAGTAGCGTGACTTTAGGTAGTATAGGCTAGTCTCGTTGTCGTAGTAGTATGAGCGATAGCGGATAGGGTTTATGTGTGCCACATCGCCTACGCTTGTAACTATTTCGTGATTACCCCACGCGTCGTAAGCGTACTCTGCTACTACTTGTCCATTTGTGCCTACTACCTGAACAACATCACCTTGTAGGTTTTTTACGTAGTAGTAGATTTGATGGGTTGTGTTAGGGCCTTGTCCGGTTGTTAGTATAAAGCCCATTGGTGTTTCGTCTATCCCGTAAAAGTAATCTAAGGTGGCTACAATTGAATTTGGGTTTACAATTATAGGTGGGTTTGGTCCCGTTACTATTGAGTGGGTCTCGCTAATCATTTTGCCATTAGACCAAGTGTAGTCTATGCGCTGGTTTTGAGTGGTTCTTCTTCTGCGTAGGTTTTGGTTATTGTACTCGAAAGTAACTATACCCCTTGGCGTTTGAACGCTTGCTAGGTTGCGTAAGTGCGTCCACGTCAGCGTGTTGTCGCGGTAGGTTGTAGGGTTGCCTAGCGCGTCGTAAACGAAGTTTTCGCTAACGCTAGATTCTTCGCTTCGCTCAGAATGACGCACCAAAGATACAAGTCTCTCGTTGTTATCGTAAACATACTCTTTTATAGCCGCGTCCGTCTCGCCAGCCTTTGTGTGCTTTTTAAACAGTATGTTGCCGTTAGTGTCGTAACCCCATTCGCTTTTGTTGCCTTTAGCGTCTACTTCTTTTACTAACCTACCTAAATCATCGTAAGTATATTCTCCAACAGTCTGCTCAAAATTGTTGCCGACCTTTGTAACAGCACCGCTTGAGTTATAGCAATAGCGAAACCGCAAGGTTTTATTACCTACCTTTTGCGTCAATGCCCTAACCAAGTCAGACGCTGCCTTACCATTTTGATAGTAGCAATACTCTGTAGATAGTGTGGTTGCAATAGAACCACCATTAATATCTAGCGACGTTTTTTCTAGTCTGTTAAGGTTATCTGTGGTTATTTTAAGCGTATCTGTTGAAGGTAGGTTTATCTCTGTCAGTTGCTGATTATCGTCGTAGCCAAAGTTATAGTTTAAGGCTATGCGGTTGGCAACAACGTAAGTACGCGTGTTTAGTGTGTTGTCTGGATTAAACGTTTGGCTTAGCCTTAGTGGAACACCTTGTCCACCAGTTGTTGTTTCGCTTATTACATTGCCGTCTCTGTCGTATGTAAATGATGTTGTTAGATGTGATTTGCGGTCTAGCGTTGTAAGCAGTTTGCCAAAGGTGTTTGCGTTTCTGTTTGTGCCGTATGTGTTTTGAAGTATAACAGTATTTACCCCGCGTAAGATGTGCCTTAAGGTGTGCAGTCTGCCAAAAGAATCTGTTCTGCTTTGGTATATCTCGCCGTTTGGATAATTTGCTGTAACAACATCTATTCTTAAAGCACCTTGTGTTTCAGTCGCATAGCCGTAAACAATATATGGTTGGCAGTTTGCTGTGCGCCTGTTTACAAATACTCTGGTTTTTCTGCCTTCGTTATCGTATTCGTATTCGAAATTTATGCCACTACTGCTTCCGCTTCTTAGCGCTGTTAGAAAACCTTTTTCGTACTCGAACCTTGTCGCGTTTTTTGCGCCGTCTGCGCTTGCAGATATTGCTTTTAGCCTACCGCTGTTAAAGTCTGTGCCGAATAAGGTATGTGACTTGTTTGCCACATTATCTGTTGCATTTGGGCAGTTACTATCGTTTTGTAAACTATCGCCTACGCTTACAAACCTTGATAATGGGTCTGAGATGTGGTAGGTAGATTGGCTTGTCAGAGTGTTATCTGTGTCGAAAATGCTCTCTTGCACTAGCCCGTCGCACGTCTCTACTCGTGTTAGTTTGCCCGTTTTAGTGTATGTGTAGTTGGTTGTAAATTGTGTGATTTGCGGGCTTTGGTTATTAGTTTGGGCGTGTGTCTCTACAGTTATTTCTGTTGCTAGCCTGCCTTCACTATCGTAGGTATAACTGGTTTTGCTTTCTACCGCCGCGCCTTGCTGTAGGTAATGTTCTGTGTGCGTAACTTTGTCGTAGCGGTGGTTAAAGTGCGTTATAGCATAACTTAAGCCTTCTGTAAGCGATATGGTACCGCCATCTGCCAAAGCAAATGCCCAATCTATGTTTCTAGCGGGTATTAACATCTGGTTATTTACTTGGCGCTGATGCAAAGCTACAAAGTGTGTTCCGGTATGCACGGTGGTTGTAAGTGTGTTGCCAACTTCGCTTGTTATATGTTCTGATAGTGGCTCGTTTCTACTGCAAAAAATATAGTCTATGCGCGCGGCAGAATGGCTATCTATAACTGTGGTTGTTCCATTAGGTAGATAGTTTATTGTAGCCCCGCGGTTTGCTATCACCGCGCCCGAGTTGTTTAAGTGATGCAAACTAGTCGCTCTGTTGTTTGTAAACGCAAGTTGTACGCCCAGCCCGCTTGGCTCTACCACTCGTGTTAGATTGTTGGCTTCGTCGTAATTAAAGTGACTTGTCTCGCCGTCTGGGTAAGTAATTTTTGTTAGCCTACCATTATCATAACAGAATTTTGTTTGTCTGTCAACCATATCCACTATACACTTTAAATAATTTTTAAGTGTGCCGCTAGGCTCGCGCTCTAACTTATACTCAAAGGTGGTCTCGCGTCCTTCACTATCTACAAGTGCGGCTATAAGGCTCTCACCCGTTGTTTTGCAGCGCTCGCGTATAATAATCGCTTCGCGCCCCGCGCCGTCTATTATGTGGCAAAGGTTGCTAAACTTGTTAAAGCCAAGCGTGGTGCCATCAGGCGTGGTTAAAAAACTTGTTGCAAGCGTATCTTCTAAAATGGCAATCACAAACTTAATTACTTCTTTTTGCTTCTCAAGCCTAGCCACTTCGCCATAAGCAATACCTCTTAACTCTATGTCTCTTGCTGCCAATTCTAATATGCTCGCATCTTCGAAAACTCGGCTGTCACTATTTAGGCTTGATTGTGCATTTAGGTTTGGCCTTATGTGATTATTAAGTAAAGTGTTTTGATGACCAAACGTTCTTGACTCTAGTGTTAAACTAGTTCTACCCACACGTGCTTGTTGATTTAAAATCTGAGGCTCAAAAGGTGCGCTATTGCTAGGGTGGCTTTGAAACGCTCTACTTTCTAGCAAATGATACAGACCACTCTTGTCGTTTGCTAAACTTGCTCTGTTTGGCATAGCATCACGAATATTATTAAATTGGTCTACAGTTAATTGCTCTGCTGCTATTAAAGCGTCTTCTAAACGCCGCCTAAGACCCGTTAACCTTGCATTTTCAGGGTGCAGATTTCTGTCAAACTGAACAATGCTGTGGTTTAGGTTTATAAGCGCATTATCTATTTCTGTAAGTTGGTCTTGAAGCGCGGCTATATCTTCGTCTCGTGTGTCTATTTGGTCGTAGCCTTCTAGCCGGCTGTCTGGTTGTGTTTTTAGCGTTAGCCTACTTTTTGAGATTGTCTCTTGAAACACCTCGAAAATCTCGCCGTTAACATCAGTAGACAGCCTGCCCTCTTGCCCAATTGATACATTCTCTACGCTTTCTATTCTTTGATGTTCGCCATTTGCATCTGTGTAGTAGTAACGAAGCAATAAAGAATGTCTAATTCCATTAGCGTCAGTATAATTGTAGTTTCTGCCTACTAAGCCCCTAATGCCTACTTGCGTAAAAGGCTCAATACTCACATTTTGCTCAGGCTGTTCTGCACTTTCTAGTGGCTCTATCGGTGCCGACCATACTTGCCAATCACCACCACCGGTGCCGCCGCCCGTGTTAAAGTAAAGTTGTTCTACTAGTGTTTGCTCTAGGTTTAAATTAAACCCTGTGCCAAAGGGGTTGTTTTGTGGGTTTGAGTTCGGCGTAATAGCCCTTTCCGAATTGTAGATGTGCGACACATCAAATGCGCTTGTCTCAGCGGGTGCAGTCTGGCTTATAAATGTTAATTTGCCCGACCATAAATCTACACCGCCGCTTCCAGCCCTTCCTGCAGTAAATTCGTAAAACTTTTGTCTTCTCATTTTGTTTTCTCCTTTTTTGCTGTAGCAAAGCAACCTTTTAAACTTGCTTTGCTACAGCGCTTCAATTTGTATTTTTTTCAAAGCCCTACAAACATACCTTTTGAAAACATCTTATACGCGCGCTTAAGAAGCCTTCAAAAAATATGCCCTTAATCTTTGTAGGCTCATTATAACACAAACACCTATACAAAGGTTTGTATAGGTTCAGCAAAAAAGGCAACCTATACAAACCTTTGTATAGGTTGCCCCGTTTTTCAAGTTTTGGCAATTTTTTTGTTAAAAACAACTAAAGAAGTGTTAAAAGTAAACTACGGAATAAAACTTTTTATAAATTCATTTTGTCTAGGATATTGGTGATTTCGTTGTCTAGAAGGGTTATGTCGTTTTGCATTGTGGTTTGGTTGTTTTCTATTGTTGTGATGTCGTTTTCTATGCTTGTTAGTCTGCTGTAAATTTCTTGCAGTTGCTGGTTGCTCTCACCCGAGTCTCCCTTTTCGCCCGGCGGACCTTGCGGACCGGGTGGACCTTGCGGACCTATTTGCCCAGTCTCGCCCTTTTCGCCTTGTATACCCTGAATGCCTTGCGGACCGGGTGGACCGCCTTCGGCTCCGGGCGGACCTTGAATGCCCGTCTCGCCACGCTCGCCCTGTATGCCTTGCGGACCAACTTCGCCCTGCACCCCTTGCGGACCCATCGGACCGGGCAAGCCTTGCTCACCTTGTAAGCCACGCTCGCCTTGAATGCCCTGCACCCCTTGTTCGCCCCTATCACCTTTCTCACCTTCTATACCTTGTAAACCTTGTAAGCCTTGTAAACCATCTGCCCCCGGCGGACCAGTTAACCCGGGCGGACCAACAGCACCATCTGCGCCCGGCGGACCAGTTAACCCGGGCGGACCAACAGCGCCATCTACCCCAGGCAGACCTTGTATGCCTTGTATGCCTTGAATGCCTTGTTCGCCGCGCTCACCTTGGATTCCTTGCAGACCTTGTTCCCCACGCTCACCTTGAATGCCCGGCAAACCTTGTTCGCCACGTTCGCCTTGCTCACCCCTATCACCTTTCTCACCTTTCTCACCCTTTTCGCCTGCCCTTCCGGGAATGCCTTGCGGACCGCGCTCGCCTTTTTCGCCCTGCACCTTTTTTACACACAAGCAACAGCAAGCTTTGCACAGCGGGCAGATAAATGTCCATTGTCTTTTTCTTTGCCCATACTTCGCATTTTTACACCTACTAACCGAAGCACTACAACTATATCTATTTAACATAAAATTTCCCCAAATACATACTAATTTACCTATACTATTTTATTCACGGGCGCAACTTCTTGTGAAAAACAAAATCATATCATAACGAATTTCTGTTCCGCTACGCTGCACAAGGAAATTCTTTTAAGCAAAGGAAGTGTACTTTTGACATATAAAAACACTAATGTCTCTGCCAAAAAAGCCGAGCCTCAAGCGAGGGAATCGGCAAAGCCGACTTTTTTATGATATGATTTGTTAGTGAGTGCTACACCCGCTTCGCGATAATTCCTATACAAAAAAGCCACTTGGTTTTTCAAGTGGCTTTGCTTTACTTGCCTAGCACTTTTTGTATTGCTTCGTACTCTGCGTCGTTGCACATAACAAAGTGGTTTGGCTGAACTTCTCTTAGCGATGGTTTTTGTATGCTATAGTCGTGTTCTGCTAGTGGGTTGTATTGCACGCGCTTGCGCTGGCGCTCGTACAGCGGGTCTGGCGTAGGAATTGCTGAAAGAAGCGACTTTGTGTATGGGTGAAGCGGGTTTGCAAACAACTGGTCTTTACTTGCTAGTTCTACAATTTTGCCGTAGTGCATAACTGCTACGCGGTCTGAGAAATATTTTACGATAGATAGGTCGTGCGCTATAAACAAAATTGTAAGCCCTATCTTTTTTCTCAGTTCGTTAAGTAGGTTTATAACCTGTGCTTGTATACTAACATCTAGCGCTGATACCGGTTCGTCCGCGATTAAAACTTCTGGGTTCATAATTATTGCGCGCGCTATACCGATACGCTGGCGCTGACCACCCGAGAATTCGTGCGGATATCTATTCGCGTGGTCTGACACTAGCCCTACTAAGTCCAAAACCTCGAACACGCGTTGCTTCAACACTTCTTTGTCCCTTATGCCCTTAATTTTTAACCCCTCGCTTATGATATCGAAAACTGTCATTCGCGGGTTTAAACTTGAGATAGGGTCTTGAAATATCATTTGTATTTGCGTTATAAGGCGCTCTTTTTTAGCAACCCTTAGCGCCGCCTTATACTCTTTTTGAAGCGCCTCTAACTCTTCGCCGTGCGCGTTTTCTAACAGCGACTGAAAGTGTTGCGTAACCTTTTCTACTTGCGCCTTTTGATAAAGTTTGTCGCACTTTTTATGGTCGAAGCGCGCCTCTTTAATTTTTTCTTTGTTTTGCTCTATTGCTTCTTTTCGCTCTGGCGTTATGTTTTTAATCTGAAGTTTGGCTGCCGCTATGTTTTGCTTTGCTGTTGTTTTTTGCTCTTCGTATTCATCTATTTGTTTTTGAAGCCCCGCAATCTCGTTTTGTCCAGCAGTTTTTTGCTGAAGCCTTAAAGCCTTTTGCTTTTTGGTAAGCCTTTTAATTGTTAGATTATTTTCGTCTATAATCTCTAAAAGGTCTGGCGGACGCTTGGCGTCTTTAATTGCTTGTCTGTAATGCCCGCTTCCCGCAACAACGCGCTGACCCTTAAGCGTAACGCTTCCGGCGGTCGCATCGTAAAGTTTTATAATAGACCTACCCGTAGTAGTCTTTCCACAGCCCGACTCGCCAACAATACCAAAAACTTCCCCCTTCTTAACTTCAAAAGAGATGCCGTCTACTGCCTTTAACACGTGATGCCCCAGTCTAAAATGCTGAGCCAAATTATCTACAGTTAAGATAACCTCGCCCGCCTGAACATCTGCCACGCGCGACTTTGCGCTAAAAGTATCAGACTGCCTAGCGCGCTGTTCTCTAGACAAATTTTCTGTTGTTACATTTTCTAAATTTCTTTCTACATTATCCATAGAAACCTCGATTGACTAATTATAAATGTTAAATTGTAAATGATAAATGGATAAACTCATAATTGCAAAAGCTTTTGAACGGTCGCAATTTTAAATTCTTTACAATTTACAAATAACCTTGCACGCGCTAGCGGGTGAAACCATTAAACATTTAAAATTTAAAATTTAACACTAGCACGCGGATACGATTACAGAGCAACTCTTAGCCGTACTTTGCTCTGCTTCTTGCTATTCTTTCTGTTACGATTTTTGGCTTTTCTACTTTGGGCGCGTTCTCGTGCAACAGCCACGTTGCCGCATAATGAGTGTCCGACACTTTAAACATTGGTGGCTGCTCTTCAAAACAGATTTCCATAGCATACTTGTTTCTTGCCGCAAAGGCGTCTCCCTTTGGCGGGAATATCATATTTGGCGGCGTGCCCGGAATCGCATCTAAAGCCTCTGTTGTCTCTAAGTCTGGCATACTAGCAAGCAGCGCCCACGTGTAAGGGTGCTGTGGGTTGTAGAACACATCATCAGCCGTGCCTTGCTCTACAATCTTGCCCGCATACATAACCGCAACCCTATCAGCAATGTTAGCAACAACCCCCAAGTCGTGCGTAACAAATATAACCGACAGCCCGCGCTTTTCTTTCAAGCCGTTGATAAGCTCTAGAATTTGCGCCTGAATTGTTACATCTAGCGCCGTTGTTGGCTCGTCACAAATCAGAATGCCGTCTTCTATACTGCTAAGCGCAATTGCTATAACTATGCGCTGACACATACCGCCCGAAAACTGAAATGGATACTGGCGGAAGCGCTTTTCTGGGTGAGTAATGCCCACTTCGTCCATAAGTTTTATTGCACGGCGCTTTGCAATGCGCCTTGTAACCTTGTTTACAACGCCGCTTGCTTGCGCCTTTAGATAGTCTATTGTGTAGACAGTAGCAAGGTCGAAGTCGCGCTTTTCAGAATACTCTATATCACCCGAATAACTGTCTGCTAGGCGCTCTATCACGTTTGTGATGTTGCCTTTAATTAAGTCTAGGTCTGTTAGCGCCGCTGGCTTAACGCTCCACGTTGGTTGCTTGCCGGCAGCCGTTTGCCTGTCGTACTTTGCTTGCTCTTTGTCTGCCTTGCGTTGCTCTTTAACGTTTTGCCTAATCGCCTTAAAATAGCGCTTTAAGTAGTGGTTTATACTAGAGTTAAATGTAAGCGTCAGGCTGTCTTTTCTGTTTGCTAACTCATCTAGACAATCTGCAACCAAAACAGACAACTCGCGAGCCGCCGTGAAAGCCGCCTTCCTATCCAGCGTACCCTCAATCAACTCTTTGTTAAATACATTTACGTAAGTTTCTTTTTGCTCTAAAAACTTTTTCTTAGCCTCGATTGTTCTGTTATGAGAGAACACAATCGCTTTTTTAAGGTCGTCTATAAAGGCTAGCATAAAGTTTTGGTCTAGATAATCTCGCAAGTATGGGTTCAACTCTTCTGTCGGAATCATAGGCAGTTCGTTGCCCGAATAAACCACATAATAGCCCATACAAAAGAAATTTGGAAGCGTGCGCTTTAAAGCCTTTTTGAATATGCCCTTAAGCTCTGCTAAAATCTCAAGCATCTCGTCTTTCGGAACATCAGCATAAACGCGCTCTTTCAGCGTTGTAAAAATGCCCAAAAAGCCGCGCCCAACATTTTCCATAAAAAACTTAAACTTTCCGCCCGGTGTAAGTCCCGTTAACTCTTTCAGCCTGCCTATAAGTTCTCTAACACGTGGCTCGTGCTTGTTAACTAAATAGAAGTTAAAAGTCTCTAACGACGGCTCGGCAACCTTTAAAACTTGCTCTCTAATATCGGCAAAAACATTTTTCTCAAGCCTAAAAGCAAAGCGCTCTATCTCAAAAACTGCTTCTTCTAAGGCTCTGAAACTTTTGTTATACGCGTTTTCAAGCGCAATAGCCTTGTTAACAAACTTTCTGAAAATAGACACATTTTGGTTATTCTTAGCCGCGCGCTCTTTGTCTAAAACCAATTTGCCGCCCTCGCCCTCGCGTGTCGCCAGCGCCAAGTTCAAATACATATTCAAAAACTTAACGCGCCTTTTTAGGTTCTGTCGGCTCAGCCTTTGGCGCAACCTGCCCTTAATAAGCATACCTTCCATAACCTGCTTGCCAATTCTAACAATCGGGTTCAACGCACTAAGCGGGTCTTGAAAGACCATAGAAATTTTCTCGCCCCTAATCTGAATAAAATCTTCTTCCCTAATCTTAAGCAAATCCTGCCCTTCAAAAACAATCTCGCCACTCTCAATAATAGCATTGTCCGTATTTATGCCCATTATAGACCTTAAACTAACCGACTTACCACTTCCACTCTCGCCAACAATTGCTAAAGTCTCGCCTTTATAAAGGTCGAAAGAAATATCCCTAACCGCCTGCACCTTACCAGCCGGCGTCCTAAAACTAACCCTAAGGTTTTTAACATCTAAAATTGTATTCTTTTCTACTAAATTACTCATAAGGCTTACTCGCTAAACTTAATTACAAATTTTGATTTTAAACTATTCTTTGCCCCTCAGCGCCGGATTAAGCGCATCCCTTAACCCATTACCAAAAAGATTGAAAGAAATCATAATTAATGATATTGCAATAGAAGGGAATAAAACAACGTGCGGTAATCTCATTAATACCTCTTGCCCTTGCGTTAGCATACTTCCTAGTGATGCACCACCAAACCCTAAAAATGTTCCACCTGTAATGTCAATTATCCCTAAAAAAGCAAGTGTCGCTTCTCCGACAATTACTGCAGGTATCAACATAACCGCAGAAGTTATAATCATTCCTATTCCGTTCGGCAATATATGCCTAAACATTAGTCGCCTATCCCTTGCCCCCAAAGTACGTGCTGCTAAAACATATTCTCTTCCTTTAAATCTGTAAAATTGGAGTCTGGTGAGGTTTGCCATCCCTGTCCAAGATGTAAATACATATAAAATCACGAGGGTCATAAAGGCGGGGACAATTGTTCCTAGATAAAAAACAAATAACATTGATACTACTACAAAAGGAATAAAGTCAATTATTTCTGTTATTCTTTGCCCAATTAAGTCTACCCAACCACCGAAGTACCCTTGAATAGCCCCTAAAATCACACCCAAAACCAATATCATAGCCGCAACTAATATTGCCAAAGCGAAAGATGTCCTTATTCCTACAACTAACAATATGAAAATATCTTCACCACTTTGATTTAAGCCAAACCAGTATACCGGGTGGCGACCATTTAAAAAATAATAATAGTTATAATAAAGAACCCTTACAGAACGCTCTATTCCATCTATATTAGTAATGAATGTGGCAAGATAGCGTTCTGTTTCTCTTTCTGTTCCGTTATAAACAAAATTTCCATCTGCGTCTAAAACATATCTATATCTCCATAAATAGTTTTCTACTAAAACATCTGCATCTAACTCGTATCTCCACCACACGTTGGCATCGTGTGGTCTAGGGTTTCTCACAACTCTGTCATTAGGATGAGCATCTGGATTAAAATATCTATCGTTGTCTATCATTGGAAAAATCACTCTCATTCCTGTTCTAGATTCAAACGCTCTTATTTCGTTATATCTCTCTGGTGATATTGTTCTATATAAAAACCCTAGTTGCAGATAAGTATCTAATCTTATCGTGAAATTTCCTGTACTCCTTAAAAGATAACCAGGTATATTGTCAAAAGGAAAGCCCGGTAACTCCATCAATTCTGCTAATGTCATATCCCTAGCAGCTGGATTACGATGCCAATAAACTTGCTGATTTATAAATTGGTTTAAAACATATCTATATCTGCCTTCTACTGCCGCCAAATTAGGAGGTGTATAGTGGTAACTTATTAACCTTACAACAGGGTTATATCTCGCACCCCTTGCTTGACTCAAATCAGTATATCGAGCAACTGTTTCTTCATTATGATGCAATGACGAAAGTCCTATTCCATTTAATACATTATAGTTTGCGTGAGTTATAGTTAACCTAGTCGTTCCGTCAGCAATTCCTAAGGGAGCCAAAAAAGGTATTTTAGGTCTTGGTGTACCACCTATAAGAGAAGAATTTAAAAACCTATTCCTATAGTCCATATCGTGACGGGAAAAAATAGAGCCAAATATAGAAAACAACAGCAAGAATACAATAATAAATGCAGCCACAACGCTAACTCTATTTTTTATGAATCTGCGAAATGCATCTTTATAGTATCCTTCGGCTTTTGTCTCAAATTTTTGGTCGAAAATCCTTTGGTCTCCACTATTAACACGTTTAAATTTTGACTTATCAATATTTTTATCCATTATCTCCTTGCCCCCATTCTTATTCTTGGGTCGATTAAACCATACATAAGGTCTGCTATTATACTAAACAATAGCCCCAAACTTGTATAAAACACCGTCCCAAACATAAACAAACTGTAATCTAGTGTTTCTATAGATTCTAACATTAAAGAACCAACACCCTGTATATTAAACATTCTCTCTACTATTATAGAGCCTGTAAAATTTGCAACAAAAGAAATAATTATAACTGGTATAAATAAAACCATAGCATTTTTAAAAGAATGCCTTACTGTAGTTTGAGTTACACTCAAACCTTTAGTCCTAGCCAATAAAGTATAGTCTGCTGTTAACTGCTCTGTTAATTCTGCTCTAGTATTTCTTGTTAAACTAGCAATTGTTGGAAGGGCTAAAATTATCATAGGTAAAACTAGCGGCCATATCATTGCCCACCTAAACCAAGAATCGTCTTCCATTAAAGGAGGTGCCCAAACGGGAAATATATCCCACCTGAATGCCAAAAAATATTGTAATGCAAAGCCAGAAACAAAAACAGGTACAGATATTAACAATATAACAATTGTGCTAACAAAATGGTCTTGCCATTTGTTCTTTTTTAAAGCAGCAAATACACCTAACACTAATGCAATAGGTGTTGCAATAAGCGTGCTACCAAAATTCATAATCATAGAGGGCGGTAAACGCGTAGAATATATTTCTGTTACTTCCCTACCTCTAAACATAGACATAGAAACACCAAAGTCCCAATGAAAAATTATATTAGTTATGTATCTCCAAAACTGTACCATTAAAGGGTCGAAATACCCCCTAGCAACCATTCTTGCGTGCAGATACGGGTCTCTTTCTGGGTCTATAGAAGCTGCGGTCTCTCTAACTACTTCTAAGTTTTTTACAAGAACAAAACAGAGTAAAATAATTACAAATAAGTTTAATAAACCTAAACCTATTCTTTTACCTGCATACTTAAACATACTACCTCGCTTGTTTAATTTTCACCTTGGTTTCTTTTTTTGCTTTTAAAAGAAAACTCTATCCGTTCTCTTTTAAGCAAAAGAGATAGATACTAAGCCACCAATGGTGGCTTAGTATCTTGTCATCTTTTTAATAATTGAATTTAATAACCTATTACCTTTGTCTCTCGTACCACTCTCTTAAAGAACCTGCCTCTAAATTACTATCTACAAACGAGTCCCAGCTAGCATCCGTATGCAAAAAGTTCATAAATCTAAATGTTGCCGCCCCAAACATAGGGTGTGCATTTTGCGGTAAAAGTGGATACGAAACCTTAGCCCAACGCAAGAAACTAGTTCCTGTAGTTCTTTTTGGTATCATAATACCTGTTCTCATAATATAGTGTTCTATTTCAGCAAGAACAGCAATTTTTAAAGTATAATGGCTATTATCAACTGAGAAGTCTGGTAAATCATCACCCGCTCTTCCTTGGAAAATATTAATCCACTCTAATATGGTCCTTTCATAAGTTCGGAAATCTCCTTCTTGGGCATTATTCACGTGTGTAAGCGGTGCTCCAAAATGCGCACGTATACTTACGCTGCGCTGACCTAGGCCAGGAACGGCTAACGACCACGAAGTAATTTCCACTTTTTGCCTAAAACTTTCAAATGGGTCTAGTTGGTCTGTCCAACCTGCAGCACCAAAACCTTTTGCCTCTAAATTTCCGTGTTCAAACTCATCAAAAGTATCGTAAGCAGGAGGTGCATAACCATAAAATATTCTAATTCTTCCGTAGAATGGCGTACCATATGCAGCAGCATTTATAGCTTCGTTCAGATACTGCTCTTGATGTCTATTTGCAGGACCAAACATAAAGTTTGTAGTCGCACCCAGCGTTATTCGTATAACAATATCTTGACCTGCGCTGAATCCTGGAATGCTGGCTGCCTGCCCGCCCGGATTCGCTGTTGTTCCAAAAACTTGTTGCATATATGCCCTAGCCGCTGATAGCTGTCTACCGCCAAAAGCAATAAGATAAGCTTGGTATCTTCTATTTACTTCCGTATCTGTGTACACACCGTTTTCTGTAATTATTCCCCTAGCCCTTAAAATTGCCCTTCTTCCTGGCTGACTAAGTCTGTAATTTGACGTAACTTGATTGTCTAAATCAAAGAAATCTCTATATCCTATTAATCCATACGACGCTCCTGCTGGGTGAAGTCTTGTATATTCGCGTAAATCCATCGAAAGCATAAACGCTCTTCTAAATGCTTCATTCGACAAAACAACTATATTTGAAGGGGCTATGTTTGACCTTGTCATACCAGAAGGAACTGGCACATCCGAGGCTGCCGAACTAGCAATCTGAATTCTTGACGCATCGTTTTGTATCGCCAACAAGTCTGCGTGATTAGGATTTATTCTTGTAGATGGGTTAAACGAATTTGGCAACTCAGTATGAAAGTGAGTTGTTCCATCAAAAGCTGTTAAATTTGGCCCTGATAAAGATAGTGTAGCAATCTCCCCCCTCATAAACATCTGATATCTTAAATCTACTGTTGAAACAACAATATTCTCTATATAGTCAGCTTGGAACATAGCTGGATTTATGCTTGGGAAATGATTGATTTCTCTATTTAACTGGTCTACTAGGGCTTGACCTGTGCCTGTCACGTGATAGCCAAACCAGTAAGGGTTTCTTTCCCATCTCATCATACTATCTGTCCAACTTGTTAATATATATGCGCCAGCAGTTACAAAATCTGCAGTATGCCCCATTCTATTGTAGTGAGTGTCTAGATGTCCTGTTCCTTCAGGTCCTTCCCAAAATTGTAAGCGTTGGTACACATCAGGGTCTACTAAAAACAAAGAAGATAAATTCCAAAGAACTCTAAATTCATTTTCTCTTGGCTCTTCATAAATTTTAACAAGAGTATATCTGTCGTGGGCAAAAATACCTACTGTATCAAAGTTTATCTCTCTCGTTTGTATGTTTGAATATAGGGCCGCATTTTGATTGTGGTACTCATATGCCCCTACAAGAGCTTGGGTTAAAGATGTTGTGTCACCGGGTGCTCTTGCATTCAATCTTCTAGGGTCCATTAGTAGTTGATAAGAATCTACGAATGTTTGTGCTGTAATTAAAGTTCCGTTAGAAAAACGCATTCCTGGACGAAGGTTTATTGCTATTGCTCTTAAAGTGTCCGTACGCTCAAGACCAAATGCCGACAACTTAGTGTTTGTAATAACCTCTTCATCTTCTATTGCGTCAAACCAACTTAGTGCCATTTCTGGTCTAAACATCTCATTCGTTGGTGCAACGTCAAAACCATCTCCACCCTGATGAAGCGCCCCTGTTCCCTGACCGACGTCTGGTAGTGGCACAAAAAAACTCGCCCCTTCCAAACCGAAATGGGCATTAATATGCGCATTGCCTGTCATTATGTGTGGGTTAAATGGGTCCGGGAACATTGTGCTCCCTAATTCTTGACGGTGGGTAAATGTTCCTTGCCCCGCAGGAATAGTTCGTATAGTTGGAACACCTGCTGGTAAATTTAAATCTACTTCTCCGCCACCTCCGTTGCCTGGTCCATTGCCTGGTCCGTTGCCATTCTCTGTGGCACAAGCGGCAAACAAAAATACTGATGCTGCCATTAGCATTGCTAATATGGTGAACGTCAGTCTTGTTTTGAAACTTTTTTTCATAATTTTTCTCTCCTTTTTTTGAGCCTAGGAAGGCTTTATTTTTGGTTTGTTAATTTGCAAAAATGTCTTGTTTTTGCTTTTGGCAAATTAGGTTGGTTAATGTTTGCTGTTTTGCTTTTAAAAGCAAAAAAAGACAAGCATAAACTTTCTCGTATATACTTATCTTTTACAAGGTAGGTTAAAATATACAATTTTGACGGCGACGGAAATTTGTTATGGGGTTGTTAAAACCTTGTGGTAATTTGTGGTTAATATGGTTGAACATCAGTCTTAGCACACTTTAGGTTTTGAACAGTACCTCCACGCTTTATGTAAGTTTTCCGTTTTCCTGTCAAAAAAGGACATTTAAGCGCACCAAGAAAAGATATATTAATACCTTAATATTATAAAACAAACGCGGCACCTTGTCAATACCTTTTTGAAAAAAAGTTTGGTTTTTTTAAACTTTCTTTTTTCAAAAATTTTACGATTTCTTAACAATTGTGTGTCTGTTTCTTAACAATTGTACTTTTGTAGAAATAGGGTGGTTTATCATTAGAGTTGTTCTATTACAATATGTTAAAGCGCGAAAAAGAGTTCTCTGTGTCTAGGGTGTTTTCGCTGTTGAATACAATTGTTAGGTTTGCGACATCTTGCAAGTTTTCTAGAATGGTTTTGTCGTTGTTTACAAACTCGCTAGAGAACAGATAGGTTGTTAGCGCGCCCGCAGTTGCCACGTTAAGCGCGGTTGCTAAAAACTTTTTAGAATCTAAAAGCCCGTTTTGGTCTACTTCTAGCGCGCTTGCGCTTGCCGCCCTCACGTAATAAGCAAAATTGTAAACAAGCAGTATTGGCTTCTCGCCTTGCTCTACTTTGCGCTTTAGATAGTTTAGCACCAAATTACTTTGCCTTACATACTCTTTTGGCGTCTCGTTAAAACTTGTGTTTATGATGTTTACTTTGCTAGCAAAAACTTCTTTTTTAAATGCATCTAGATATTCGGTTGGTGTGTTTATAAACAAAACGTAAATGTTACCGCTTGTGTCGCTTTTATTGTCAGCCTTTGGGTTGCCCTTAGTATCATCTTTTTTATCGACCTTAGCGCTAGCCTTGCCACCCTTGCTATCATCATTCACGCTGTTAGCAATTAGGCTGACAAAACTTTTAAAGTTTTCCCACGCGTTTTTCTTGCTAGATATTATTACCCCGCGCTGACCATAGGCAAAAGGATATTCGGCATTTATAGCGTCTGTAAACTTTTCTATACCCTTACCGCTGACCCCTGAACGCTTTTCACCGCCTTGTAAAACTATTTGCTCACTCGGGCTTACCCCCTGCAAACTATCGAACCTAGGTGGCATCTCGCCTTTTTTATAGCCGTTAACGCTGATAATGCTTCGCATCATTCCAAAGCCCTTTGTTTTCGGAACAACCGCCAAGCCTGCTACAACATCGCCGCCCCTTAAGTTATACTCTCTGATAAGCCCGCCTAAGATGTTAACATCGCTTACGCAACTGCTTAAAGCCTCTTGCAAGTCTGCCCGCCTTAGCGTTGCAAAAATCCCCATTTTGTCGCACTTTACCATTTCTATAATGCCACTAACGGCAATCTCGCCCGCAGAATCTCGCAGTACGCAAGGCTTGTCCCACCCGCTTGTATCTTGCGGTCTGTTCACAGAGCGGAAGTCGGGTTTTGCAAGCGCCATCTCATCTCTAGCACTACTGCCACTACCGCTAAAGCCACCACCGCTGAAGCCACTTGCACTACTGCCCATAGCACTACCGATATTGCCGAAGCCACTAGAGCCACTACCTAGACCACCAGCGCCCCCAGCGCCACTTACTCCACCCGCTAGATAACTTTGCTCTACATCTTCTACAAGTTCTGGGTGAAGCCTGCTTATAAGGTCGTGAAAAACCTTTGCGCCACAGTCTTTGGGCTTGCGACCCTTCTCGCTTGGATAATCGGGCGTTAACTCTCCTGATATAACCGCCAAAATCTCACTTATCAGCACATCTTTCTTTTTGCTGGTAGACTGCGTAATGCCAAAGATATCCCTTGCCACAGCCCTAGCACCATAAATGGTTAAATGCTCTAACAACTCTTCAGTAACATATTGTAAAATATTATTTGTGTAAATCATAATTTTTAATTCACATACATTATAGCACAATTCTCGCCACCTGTCCACATATTTTGCATAACTTCTGCAATTTTTTACAAAATTTATTAAATTCCCTTGCCGAAATATACACCTTTATAGCAACATTTAAATTACTCTAAAAAAACAAAACGAAACCTGCCGGTTTCCCGACAGGCTTCGTTTAAGGAAGTTTTTGTCAAAATAAAATCTAATGAGTGTATCCTATTAATTTGACTACAAAAAATTGGTTCTTAAACTGGTGGCTTTGATAAGTCCTTAAAATTGGCGTCGTAACTTTAATGTTCTTAAACTGGCGTAACAAAATTTAGCGCAACAATTGTGTTTAACTTAACTTCGAAGAAGTTCATAGGTGGGTGGGTTGTACTTAGCCAAAGAAGTCTGCCTGCCCCATACAGCACGCCTGTTCCTTGAACATCTAAGTCGCCATCTCCCATATCCTCTACTGTTGCGTTACCTAGCCCTAACCAGCCCGCTTGCGCGCCCCAATGTCCATTCCACGCAAAGTGCGAGGCTAGGTTACCAGCGCCCGGGTTTCGCCACACATTTTGAACAGCCACAAAGTCTAACTCACCCAACAAAAACTCTAGCATATGAAGCGTAGACTGACGTAAAACTTGGAAGTTACCCTGACCCATCCAGTTCATATTTTCGTTTATTCGCGTAGCAAAGTGGCTTCTATGCTCTAGCAAACCATATAGCAAAAGCCCTAACTCTAAGTAAACCGGGAACACCTCTGCAAATGTAAACTGAGTTCTAAGTAGCGCAACCGCTGCATTTTTTTGAGTGCGCAACTCTACAACATTTACACCCGTTGTAATTAAGCCCTCGTAAACTTGCACCGCCGCCCAGTATAGCGCAACTAATGCCCTACCATAAGCGCTTGCGTGAGTTGTTGGGAAAGCCCATTCTCTTAGGTTGCCAAACGCGACTGCTAGGTTTTGCATAAGCGTTTCTATCTGAGTAAGGCTTAGCCCTGTGAAGTTAGGAGAAGCCTCGTAAAGTGCGTTAAATGCTTGCTCGAAGTGGTGCATTAATTGCTGATACGGCGTGCCTGCCACGTCAGCCGTTGGTAAAATTGCCCAATGAGTAAGCGTAAAGCCTTCTGCTTCGTCTCTTAGTGTAATTGTATCAGTTATAAGCCCTTCTGCCCCTAAGTAGTATAAAACCGCTGCCCTAACCCCGTTAAAGAAACTTGCACTAAATGGTACTGCTTGCGTTGTTGCCAGTTGTGCCACCGGATTAATGCCTTGCATTCCGTTAAACGCTGTTTGAAGCACCGCTGGTGTCGCGGCTGCGTCTAATACTGCAAACTCTAGCACTCTGTCCAAAGTTAGTTCTATAAACTGCTCCATAAATATGTGCATACTTCTAACTTGAAGTGCTACAGGTGGATTAGCAACACCCGCCGCAAACCAACGCTGTAGTTCTACTGCGTTTCTAGCCCAATACTCTGCATTTGGTGCAGTTGGGTTAAACAAGTAGTTGTGCCTTACAGAAACTGCTTCTATAGTGCGAGTGTTTGTGTTGATTGCCACGTAAACATAGTTTGCACCGCTGTTTGCGCCCGGGGTAGTATCTGAGATTCCTCTCACCACCTCAAAGCCACTCACGTTGTTAAAGCGTTGCATAAACACTATGTGTTCTGCCTTAAGTAATACCCCCATAAAGTCTGCAATCGCTTGGTTTGGTGCTCCTGTTGCTACTGCAGTTGAGGATAACACCCTTATCTGTTGCGGTCTGGTTAGCGCCTCAAACGTTGTTCTTGCGTTTCTTACTATGTTCATCTCTGCGGTTGTTAGCGGACGCGTTAGGTCTAGTCTGTGTACTGCTATAATTGCGTGAATAGCCGATAGCGCCGGCGCGTTTGCTGCTGCAAAAATAATTGCTGCCGCTGCCGTTCCTACCTGACCCGGCCAGTAATCGAATATCCAATTCTCAAGCGCCTCGTGCGCTAAGATAAGATTTGCCCTTGCTTCGTTTAATTGTGCTAAAGAAGCAGTCGAATTAGCCAACACACCCCTTGCCACTTCTACAGCACTTGCAAACTCTGCCCACGTGCCTACAGTAAAATCGCTTTGTTGATAACTTGCTTGCTGTATAGAAGTGAACGTAGCATTTAAACGCTCTCTTGCAGTTTCAGTTTGTCCGAAAAATTCTACTACTGCATTTAAAAATCCATTGTAAAATGCAACTGATGTTATTAGTGCGCCATTTATAGGCACAATCCCCGGTGCTGCTGCTCTGAAATTTGCAGCAGTTGTGTTAAGGGCTAGTTGGTCTCTTAAAATTAGTTGCCCTACGTTTTGTCCGATAAACAGTTGCATAAACGGAAATATTCCACCGTTTGCATAGTTAACGTTAGTAGGGGCAGCATTTGTCGCGTTAAATGCTAAAAAGAATGCCCTTGCCGACCCTAAAGCGCCTATCCACTCTGCTCTGTTTGGGCTTTGTCCGAATAAGTAGTGTGAGTTTATAGAAATACCCACAATCTCACTCGTGTCTCTATTAAACGCAACATACACATAACCAGCGCCATCGGTCATTAAGGTTGGTCTTAGCGTTGACGTGCCTCTGTAAACCACATACCTACCTACGCTATCAAACCTGTGCATAAACACACTATGCTCTGCACGTAAAAGTAATGCAATAAAATCTAACGTGTCGTAAGATGGGCTTCCGCCCGCTGCTAAGTTAGTTGCTGGAGGTGTGTTTGGGTCTGCAATTAGTCTGTTTTGCTGTATATATGTCAGACCCTGAAATAGCGCCCTTGCAAATGCAACCGCCTCTATTCCAGCAGGTGTAACATCGGACGGACTTTGTATATTTGCAACCGCTAGGATTGCCATAATTGTCTGAGTAATTTGCCAGTCTTGTAGGCTTTCCGTAGAACCCGGATAGCCACCCGGCATATTTTGTATATCGCTTGGCGCCATACTGTTTAGTGCGTTTTGCAAGTTCATAAGCGCCGTTCTCATTGCTAGTACTGTTGGGTCTGAGTCAGCAAGTAGTGTCTGTGCAGTACTTAAATGTGCTTGCAAGCGCGCCCACGATGTTTCGTGATAGTTTGCTTGATTAAGCGTTAGTGCCTCGTCTACTAGTGGTTGAAGCATTAGCCTAAAACCTTCCGCCCCGCCTAAATGCTGTATAACTGCATCTAAAAAGCCGTTAAAAACCATTGCCCCATAAGTTACAACTGCGCCGGTTACCATAGAAATTGGCAATAGTCCCCTAGCGGTAAATTCTGCAACAGGAGGCCAAGTGGCGCTATGCGGAATTTCTGTTAAGACTAAAAGTTCCCAAACACTAAATTGCTTAAGCAATTGCTTCATCTGTTGCACATTATGAAATGTGCCAGGCATTGCAGTAGCAGCACCTACAGTAAAGCTTGTAGTCATATTTACGTAAGCACCCGTCGTTCTAACAAAGTGGCTACTAGATGCACCTATTAAAGTGCTAGAAAAAACTGATATACCTACGATTTGGTTTGTATACCTATTAAATGCTACATATACGTAGCCGTTTCCAGCCATAGCATTATACCAACTAGAGCGTCCGGCGTGAACAACATAGTCACCCACGCCATCAAACCTTTGCATAAAAACAAGGTGCTCTAATTGTAAGAATTCTAAGTAAAAGTTTAATGTAGATAAGCCCGGCCAAGCAGTAGTACCATCGGTAGAAACTAGAAGCATTCTCTCTATCTCAGATAACTCGTTTAATAGCCTTCTTGCTTCTAGTGTTCTCTCGATAAGTAAGTCTCCCGCTATTCTTCTATCACTTGCCATTTGCATAGCAATTATGGCTCTTTCTACATTTTCGTTAGCACGGGCATTATTATGCCCGTTAAATACTAGTTGTAAAAAAAAACTTCCGCTGCCGCTATTAAGCCATTAAGAACCATTATAGATGGAATAGACAAACCTTGCATTAACCTAATACCTAACTGTTCGTAGATTAATTGCTCTGGGCTTGGGTGAATTCTAGAGTAAAGTGGAATTCTGTTGCCGTCGTCGTCTAGTTTGAATTTGTGATTACCGTATTCGTCTAATACAGGCTGGTTTTGTAGGTAAAGTGGAACAACATTATACCCTGTTACGTTACCATCAGCATCTCTTATGTACTCTGTTGTGTACACTTGGTCGCCATTAATATCTAAAGCACGCCTAGGACCAAATAGCCTTGCGTATACTTGGTTTCCATCTGCATCTAATACTGGAACCATTCTGTAGTAAATTAGTTGTCCGTCCGCGTCGCGCTCAAATATTGGGCTGAATTGACCTAAGTCAGCAATGTCTGATAGCGTTAAGTTCATTGCTAGTAACTCTTCTATAAATGCTTGTATGCCCGCAACTCTGTTAACGTTTTCTGGGAAAGGACCAACAACTACACTTTGGTTAGTGTCGTTACACCACCTGTACTGGTAAGTCGCACCTAATAGCCACGCTCTTATGTTTTGCGGAAGTGCTAAGAAAGCGTCTGCATAAGTTGCAGTTGCCCCTAATAAAGTTGCTGGATTCCACAAAATGTTATGAAGCGTGTAAGTGTCTACTACCGACACATCTACAATTATAACTATCTCGCCCCTTCCGCCTTGACCACTCACGTTATAAGTTGCTCTGCCCTCTGAAATCTCAAAATTAGGATCTGCTTCGTACGCTGCAACTGTTAACTCGAAGTCTGCTATAAACATTCTTAAAACGAAGTTTGCCGTCGCCATACTAGCCGTACCTCTTGTAGCGCCATCTGCAGATAGTATTCTTGCTTGCTCGTCAAACGACAGGTCGTTCCACGCATCAAGCGCTGCATCTACAGCCACTCTTGTTGGAGTAGTTGCGTCAATCGCTTGTATAAGGCGCATAGTAGCAATAACATCTTCCCACACAAACGAGCCGTCTGCATTTCTCTCCATAAGTTCTGCCCTTGCTCTGTTTGTTGCCGCTTGCTGTGCCGCAGTTCCAGTAGGTACTAAAATTCTGTCTCCTTCCGCTACTGGCGTTAATGCTAATCTTGCTGCAGTAAGTGCTGCGCCTGCATCTGCTATTTGCTGTTGTGTTCTGCCCGCGTTGTTAATTACTGCTTGTGCAGATTCAATTGCCGTTAAGAAAGTGTCCATATCTGCATTATCTACATACACAAGTATAAACACATTGTTTGCCGTAACAACCTGACCTTGCAAAACAGATAGGTTTGTTACAAGTGCATTTCTTGCGTTGATTAGGTTTGTTCTTGCTGTGTTTATCTGAGCAAGTGTAGGGCGCGCTGCTTGAGTTACTCTAGCAACTGCTGCATTTGTTCCGTTTACTGCCGTGTTGAAAGCAGCCCACGAAGCAGTTGTGTAGTTTTCTTGCACGTGTGCATTAGTCCATACCCCGTCCGTTATGTTCCAAACTTCTGAAACAAGCGCTGCTAGTCTTGCGCGGTGAACATCTACTTCATCTCTAGATGCGATAACTGCCGCGATAAATCCGTTAAAGAAAGCAGCAGACGCGTAGAAAGCACCATTTATTGGCTGTAGACCTAAATCGTAGAAAGCATAACGTAAGTTGTCTGCACCTACTGGTCTTGTTCCTGCGCCCGTTAGTTCTGACATATTAATTATATCTGCAATGTCTAACTCTAGTAACTGCTCGATAAATAAGTGAACGCCCGCAACAGTATGTAAGAAACTTCTATCAGCCATAGGTACGCTTGCCGAGTGGTCGCCTATTAAGTAAACCCCGTGGTTGTTGCTACCTACTAAAATGTTTCTAGCCGTTGTTGGCATAGAAGCCCAGAAGTTGTTTGCGTTTCCGCTACCTTGGAAAATTAAACTACGCGCGTCGAAAGATATTGCAACCATATCACCAATTACCCCCGCCACATTTCTGTCAGAGTTTGGCGTATACTCAAACGCAACGTAAACGAAGTGTCTGCCCGGGTTCATAGAGCCGCCCGGCACCCACGTAGATTGCCTTCTGAAAACTCTGTGATTGCCATATGCGTTGTTTGGCGAACCAAACTCGCGTAAGAATAAGCCGTGCTTAGCCATATAAACAGTTTGCGCTACAAAGTTGATTGTTGCTACGCTTGGGTTTATAAAACTAGCAGCCGACTCATTTGGCGAGAATATTCTTTGCTGTTGTGCTGTGCTTAAACCTTCCCACCTTTCAATTGCTAGGTTTACTGCCGCGTACTCTGCTGGTGTCCAATGTCTAGAACCTGTCATATTAATTGGTAAAAGTGCTACCATTGCTTGTACTGCATCTCTAACTTGTGGCTCTAGTAATGCATTAGGGTGACCCGGGAAGTGATGGAAAAAGTCTGCTGGTACTAGTGCATCGTATGCGTTTGTAACCGCTAGAATAGCAGCCTCTAGTAAAAGAACTGTCGCGTGCGCTGCAGGGGCTGGAACTATGCCCATTACAACTAGTGCATTTGCCGCTTCCCACGCGCTTACTAAGTTAGCCCACGAGCCAGCATCTGCAAACGTAGATAGTATACCTTGGTTCTCTTGAGTTCTTTCAATTTCTGCTAAAAGTTGTGCAACTAGTATTACTCTTGGGTCGTCTGAAGGCGTTCCGAAGCCTTGTTGTGTTGCCCACGCAGATAAACCCCAAAGCGCGTTTACTGCTGTACCTGTTACGCGAGTAGTAGCGGTTATATCGCCTCTAACTTCCCACCTGCTTTGTGCAGTATTATGAAAGGCTATGCTTGCTAAAGAATTTGCCCCGTAGAATAGCCCTATATCTGCACTTCCGTTTGATGTTACTGTAAACTCTGCTAGTAAATCTGCAACAGCATTAAGGTTTTCGCCTACTAATGCTTCTGCTAAAGTTACTTTTGCAAGATTCCAAGCAGTTATCCACGTACCACCCGTCACAACAGGACCTTCTACACCAACAGCAAACTCTAAGTCTAAAATCTCGCCCGTTGTTGTGTTGTAAATAATATAGAAGCCCGGCGCTGCTGAGATACCTTGTACGCTGTTTGGCGCACCTGCCCTTTGCGCTACTACTGTAGGCTCTGGTGGTGGCGTTGCCGCTTGTACTGTTACAGTTAGCGTAGTTGCAATAACAGGGTCTGAGCCTGTTACTACCGCTCTGATAGTAGATTCGCCCACACTTACTGCAGTAATCGTTGCTACTAAGCCCGTTACTGTTCTGGATATGTGAGCGTTGTTAGCCGCTTCCCAAGTAATTGTTTGTTCTGCGGTTGTTGGTGCTACTGCTGCAGTTACTGCTAGTGTACCACCTACTGTTAGCGTAACTGTGCGATTTGCCCCAGTTCCGCCAAGTTGCGCTCCACCTGCTGGCACACTTAGTGTAACGCCGGTTGGCACTACTGGTGTAGTTATATCGCCGTTATCATAGCCATTATCATCACCATTGCCATTGCCACACGCCACTAATACGAATGCCATCATAGTTGCTAGTGAAAGCACAAGTAAGATTCTAAATAATCTTTTAGTCATTTAGATTCCCTCCTCAAATAAATTTGTTTTATTTTTTTGTTTTTTGTTTTTTTCTACTAACTTGTTTTTAAGTCTTGCGACAATTTAAAAACCAAATTAGTATTTTATATTTAAATTCAGCACATCATAGGTTGCAAACGAAACCTAACTATTTGCGCCAAATATAAATATCTAATTACAATATTTTACATACAGCCAAAGTTTTTGTGAGAAACGCAAAAAAGGCACACAAAAAGTGTACCTTTAAAAATTGTTTATATTAAATTTTGACACAGATAAACTTGCCGCTAGTAAAAAATTAACTAGCAATAAACATAGAATATAGTATGCTTGCTTGCTTGCTTGCTTGCTTGCTTGCTTGCTTGCTTGCTTGCTTGCTTGCTTGCTTGCCACTCCTAAGTCTATCACGTTTATCATAATAATATTATACAGCATTTTAAAAAATATGTCAAGCATTTTTCAACATATTTTTCAAAAAAGTCAATTTTTGACTGTTTGTATTACATAGACTTTTACGTTTTTCACATACCCCTACAAAATTTGCGCCAAGCAAATCGCTATAAAAGTTCTAGGTTGTGGTGAGAAGTCGCGCGAGTATGTATTAAATTTTTGACCTTGTGACTACGCCCGCAAGCCTTAAGTCAAACACTACCTGAAAACTGCGGAGGCACTCAGACAAAAATTTAAAACTACGAGCGCCCCTACGAGCGGCGGCGGAAGTCGTTTATTATGTCTAGTAGGAAGCTTCTGTATCTTATGTTGTTTGTGCCGTTGTCTGAGCCTATGAAGCATAGGGGTGGGTATACTACGCACCACCAGTTGTCGCCTTGTCCGTTGCCTAGTATTATAATTAGGGCGTCGTAGTAGCCTGCACGCAGTACGAAGTCTAGATAGTTGCGCGTTGGGAAGTAGGCGTTTTTAATGCTTGCGGTGGCTGTGTAAACAAAGCCCCTTTGGGCTAGGTGTCTGTTTACTAGGCTTTTTATTTGTGGCAGAGCGTCTTTTACAACATACATTGCGCGCTGTTTGGTTACTGCCTCTACAAGCCTTGGGGTTAGAAAGTCTGACACCCTGTCTCTCACTTCGTATTTAACGGCTTGGTCTGGCGCGCTGTTAGAGTTTGCCCTTATATGTATGCGCAAGTATTCTGTGTGGCTAGCCCGCACGCCCGCGTTTATACCACCGCTGAACGCTAAAAAAACTATAGCGCCTAATATTAGTGCTACTAGCCCGTACGATAATGCTTTTTTGAAATCTGTTTGCTCTGTTTGATTGTGCCTTGATTGATTTTGATTATACTTATTCATACTAAAAATTGTTGACAAAATTGTTACCCTTTATACGCGCACTTGTGATATAATATTTGTGTATGAGTAATTTTTTACAACAAAATTCTTGTGGGTGTTTACTGCCCCGCAAAAACAGTATTACTGTAAGCGTTGCCGCAAAAGTAAACTTAAGTTTAATTGTAAAAGGCAAGCGGACAGACGGCTATAGCGACCTTTGCAGTATACTAACAAGTATTGCGCTTTACGATAGCGTAACAATTGCGCCCATTGTAAGCCACGACAATTCTGCCGGTCTGCCACAACAAGCGCATAACAACAAATACTCTAGCGCGCCACAATCACAATCTGCAAATAGTGGCAACACTATAAGTTTGTGCGCCACTTCTGCTTATAATATTATACCGCCCGCCGCGCAAAAAACTGCAGACGCATTTACTAGCAAGTTTGGTTTGCCTTACGTGAGTATAAAAGTGAAAAAAGGCATTCCGCTTGGTGCCGGGCTTGGTGGCTCTTCCGCTGTGGCTGCCGCTATTATTATTGGTATGTGCAAGTTGTTTGATATTAACCTATTTAATGATGTGTCTAATGTAAAACGAAGTGTGTCTAACGATGTAGCAAAAAGTGTGTCTGATAACGTAGCGCAAAGTGTGCCTAGCCAAACCATTTTTAGTAACGATTTATTTAACAAAGATATTCTAAGCCTAGCCGCATCTATCGGAAGCGATGTGCCTTTTCAGTTATACGGCGGTATAGCAAAACTAAGTGGCAAGGGCGATTTTTTAGAATTTGTTGCGCCCACCGAAAACTCAAATTCTTTTAAACCCTTAAATATTGTTATAGCAAAACCTAAGGGCTATGTTGTAACTGCCGATTGTTTTGCACAGTATTATAAACTTGTCTCGCAAGGCGTAACACCTAAAGCAACCCCAAAAATAACCACAAAGGCAAAACCAACTCACAACCAAAAACTGCTTGAAGCATTGCAAAAGGGAGACTTACAAAAAGTCTCCCCCCTAGTTCGTAACGATTTAACAAGCGCGGCCATTTCCCTTAACAGCGAAATTTTAACTTACAAGCAAACTATCTCACAGCTTACAAACCCGCAAATAATAGAGATGTCTGGAAGCGGTAGTAGCGTTTTTGCTCTATACGAATCGGCTAACCAAGCCCAAAGCGCCGAAAGGCTTTTAAAACCTGAACTTCACTTTGTTAAAGCCACAACCACTATCCCGCATTCAAAGGCCGTTATAATCGCCCATTAATTTACCTTAAAGCAAATCCCCAAAGTCCCATAAGAGTTCTAAATTGTGGTGAGACGTTGGCGCGCCGATATATAAAATTTTTGACCTTTGGATTGCCGTAGGCAAACAACCGGCAAAAATTTTATATATCAAGCGTTGGTCTACGTCTAAATCTTTGTGCTACGTATGCGCCGGTGCAGCCTAGACCTAGGATACCGCTTACGCCTGCTATCATCCACGCGGCGTTGTTGCCCGTGTCTTCGTCGTCTGGCATTAGTACTTTAGCAAAAAGGATAAGTACGCCCTCGTTGAACATTTCTGTTGTGATGTATTCTAGTGGCTGTAGGTAGTTTAGAAGTACCCAGCCTAAGAATTGATAGTTTGAAGTGAATGCAAACTTGTCTAAGTTTAGGTATAGTATGCCGTATGCGAAGTCTGTCTCAGAAAGAGAAATTGTGTTTAGTAAGTTGCCGTTTGCGTTTATAAGCATAATCGTAAACTCGCCACTAGCGCCCTCACAACCGCACGATATGCAAGGCTCGGTCGGCTCTGTTGGCTCACACTTGCAAGGCTCGTATGGGTAATAAGGGCAAACTGGCTCAGTAGGCTCACACTTACAAGGCTCGTAAGGGTAGTAAGGACACTCTACAGGCTCTGTGCCACACCCGCACGCAATGCACGGGGCAGTTTCGCCGTCCGCAGTTTGTGTAGTTGCTAGCGCCTTTGAAGTATGCCCAGCAATACCTAAACTGTTTACAGCCCTAACCTTGAAAGTGTATAGCACGCCGCCCTCTAAGTCTACAAATGTGTGTAGGCTGCTTGTCATAGCGATTACCCAAGTCTCGCCACTATCACTCGACACTTCGTGGCGAATAATAGCAAGCCCGTTAGCCTCAGCGCTTGTAACCGCTGTCCACCTAAGTACTACTAACTCTGGTCCTGCTACTGCGATAAAGTCTGCAGGTGCAGCCGCAAGCGTACCTTCCGGTGTTGCACGCGCTATGTTAGATGCTTGAGAAGCCCCCTCTATGTTAACAGCCCTTACTATGAACGATAACTCTACACCAATTTGCGCCGCGTTTGCTTGAAAGCGGTGAGAAGTTGCGCTTTGTGTAGTAGTCCACGATGTGCCGCCGTTTATAGAAAACTCGTGTCTTGTAATAGGCGTGTTGCCGTTGTTAGTTGGTGCAGTCCACGCTAAGTCTACGCGCCCTAAGTCATCTGCAACTGCAGTTAGGTTTGTTGGGCTAGACGGCGGAAAAAATGCTATGAAGTTACGTGCAGAAATTCTGTTGTTAGCAATCTCTGTGCTGCTTCCGCTAACGAAGTGACGCGCAGAAGTAGCCGCTGTGTTAACTGTTAGTCCGCTCTCGCCCGCGTTTATTGTAGGGAAGCGAAGCGTACCGATGTTATATAAATGACCCGCAACGTTAACCGCGTTTTGAGATGATACACTTAAAACAATTATACCCGCCCCAACGTTAGTACCCTCGGCACTTATTTGGTTTGTTGGGAATATTGTGTTGCCAACATAAGTTTGTGGCGTAAGCGTAAGTGGAAGTACTGCCGGGTTAAAGTTTATTACAATACGCATATTGTTTGTTGGGTTGTTGAAGCGCGCCCAAACCTGAACATCTTTAGAGTTAGCAGTAACGTTTCTGCCGACTAACTGAAAGGCTACATCTTCATCTGCGCTTAGTCTATAGTTGCTAAGCGTGATATTAGCGTTTGTAGACGCCTGAGCTATGTAATTGCCACCAGCAACAATGCTTGTAAGTGACGCAATCATTATCAATGCGCCTGCAACAAGCGCGCACGATAACATCTTTATTTTAGATTTTAATTTGTTTCTCATAATTTATTCTCCTTATATTAGTGGCTTTAACAAAAGCCCTTTTTGTTTTTATTTAGATTTTTTGATTTTTTTGAATTTACCGAGTTTGGTTTATCGTTTTAGTCTTGTTGTCTAAGAAACAGTCCGCTAAACAAGTTGAAAGTATCAAAGAAGTTGTCGTGCATATAGATGTATGCTACATCGCTTATGTTTACAATGCCATCTCTGTTGATGTCTGCCGCTAGTAAGAATGCACCAGCAAGCTCGAACGAGTCAAAGAAGTTGTCGTGCATATAAATGTATGCAACATCACTTACGTTTACAATGCCATCGCCATTCGTGTCGCCCGCAAGCACCAACACAACCTTGTCTAACACATTATCGCCATCTACTAACTTTATCGTTATGCCCGTTGCAACATTTGTCGCACCCAAAGCCGTTATAACTTGTCCATCATTTCCAACCACAACAATATGCTCAAGCTCCACCGCAAACTGCGTAAGCAACAACGCCAAACTATTACCCGCCGCCAAGTTAATCAAATACCTAACATAATCTACCTCTATAATCTCTAACCACACTCCAAAACGACTCTCGCAAAGCTCTAAAACTAGTGGCTTTGGCACAGCCACAACCTTAAACGTTGTAGCACCGCCCAAAAACTGTAGCAGACCTACGTGTGTAATTCGCGTGTTTGTGCCGTAAATTACCCAGTTAAAAGGCTGCCCCGCTATATCAGTTGGAAGCGCAAAAGCATTAAGCGCGATTTCTGTTAGTGATAGACCTTGGCTTTTAGTCTCGCCATCTACGCCCATATAAAGCGTAACTTCATCTACAAAGTCTGTTAAAAATACAGCAGTCAGAACAATAGATATACGCTGAAGAAGACCTGTGCGCCAGTAGTTGTCGTGCGAAAAACTTGTAAAGTGGTCTCTTGTAATTATTTGATGCTCTAGACTGTTAAACATATCTCCAAACGCGTAATTATGCTCGCTACCAGAACTCCATAAAGTACGCCCATCATTAGCAAGCCACTGCCAGTGACTAAAACTAGGAGTGGTTGCTATAAACGGCATAAATAATTCACCATCTCTCACAAAGCAAAATACTTCTTCGCCCGCGCTTACAATTGTTATGCTATCAAACGTATTTCTTATCGGATTGTGAAAAGTTAAGATAAATTCGTTTTGCCTATCTACAAAGGCTTCATCGATAACTGCTGTTAAAAAAAGTGTTCTGCCACTCTCAATAATGCTAGCCCACGTTGGTCTAGCAGACCAATTCCAACCCCAATAAAATAAGCCCGAGTGGTTTTGTAATAAAAAGCTATGATGCCCCCTATAGTCGCGATATGTCCAAACGTCCCAACCTGCAAAGCCTTCGTGCGTCTCTGCCTCCAAAACAAAGCGCTCTAAACTAGCCGACCTTGCAAAAATATCTGACAGATAAAACTCTGCATTCGAATTTAGATTACTTCCTAAACTTACCGGAAAACTAAAAACATAAGCATTGCCTAGCACGCCGCCCCTTGGGTTGTTTATAACTATGTTTATTAAATCACTATTTGTTGGCGTATCCTGCTCTACAACTGTTATAGTTATAGTGTCGTATATACTTCTATCTCTTTGATAGAAAACCGTTAAAGTAGCCGTCCCCGCTGAACGCGCCGTTACAGTACCGCTCCAAGAGTAAACACTAAAAACATCAGGGTCAGAACTCTCCCACGTAACAGAGCGCCAAACGTTTATACTTGCTGTATTAGCCCACGTAAAAGTGCTTGTGAAGTGGCGTGTTGGCGCAAACAACATATCGCTAAAAAGCGTGATTGTTTTGTCTGTGTCTGAATTTGCTACTATTGATATGCTTAGCCAAGGCTCTGGCGCTATGTAATAAACTATGTTGCTCATAACCGAGTCTGCGAATGCTGGGTGAGTTGTTCTTAGCCTTACAAGTATTTCGTTTAAGCCCACCGGAAAAGAGCGGTCGTTTAAATTTATAGTTATTAACTGGCCGTTTCCACTCGCTTGCAAATTATGAGTAAAAACGCGAACGGGTGAGCCGTTTTGCATTCTGTATACATCTGCAAAAGCAGAATGATTTCTATCCCCTACATATTGTATAAAAGAAAGTGTTGGCCCTTCAATAGATATAACCGCCGCAGGTAGTGGTACTCTAACTCTGTTGTATAACACGTGGTTACTTTCAAAAGAATCTAAGTATCCGCTTCCCCTTAAACTTATTGATATATAGTGTTCGCCTACTGGTATGTTTCGCCCCGATATACTGTAAGTGTGAGAGCCATCTTCTCTAACTTCAACGCTCCACGCAGTAGGGGCCGCAACAGTAACACGCGCACCTCCACCCACAGGTGTTCTAAAAATGTTAGGGGCTGGAAAAACTGTAGAACCAATTGGTCTATCCCATATAATTGTGCTGCCTTCCATTCTTATCTCTGGTGTCTCTAGCCTTGGTTGTGGTGGCGCAACAACTGGCTCTCTAAATACTTTTTCGTATACAACCACATTGCTTCTTAAAGAGCGCTCGGTAAAAGTAGGCTCGTGTCCTACAAGGTACATAAAAACGCTAACATAGCCATGCGGCAAGTTTCTCCAATTGTTTCTGCCAGACATAGTAAAAGAAGAGTATCCCGTTGCTTCGTTTGTAAAAAAACCAAGCCCCCAACTCTCTAGCCTTGAGGGTTGCTCTGCCCCCTCCGCTTGTATGTAGACAAAAATTTGCGAAACCCCTTCCATTCTTTGCCAATAAATTACTTCGTTCCGAATTGTAATTTGAGGTGATGGTATTTGAAAAGGCGTAAAATAATAAGCGACACTATTACTGATATCAGAATCAGCAAAGCGCTCGCTCCAGTTAGTTAATACTATAGCAAATAAATTCTCACCCTCGTTATTTCTTAAGTTCCACCTAAACTCGTGCGTTTCTATAAAAGAATAGCCGTCTCTGTTGTTAAATGTAAAAGTAGTTACGCGATTAAGTTCGCTTGCGCTCGGGCTTTGGTGGTAGATATGCGCTTGCAAAGCGTAAGGCACTTGTTGCCACTTCAGCAAGCCCCCGTAAATGAAAATTTCCGGCGTCTTTAACTGCTGTATGTTTGTGTAACTCTCACCCCCATAGTTATCAGTTGCGCACGCCCGCTCCTCCATATTGCTACTAAAATAAACAACCCCTAATATACCAACTACTGTAAGCGCTAGCCCAAGCGTTAAAGCCACAAGCCGCCTAAGTCGTGTCTCAAGAATTGCCCTAAAAAATTGTTGTTTCCCCATAAATTTTCCCCCCTTTTCGTATTGCCCAAAAGCAATACATTTTTTGTACTGCTACATAAGTCAATACATTTTCGTACTGCCCAAAAGCAATGCATTTTTCATACTGCCACATATTAAAGTCAACACCTTTTTCGTACACCCCATATGCAAGCAATACCCTTTTTTAAGCCTACGTAACAATTATTCCGCAAGTCGCCAACTTTGCGAAAAATATGTTAATATTGTTAACTATATTTTAACACAAAATTAAAAAATACGCAACCCTTTTTGCGTATTTTCTTAAAAAACTTTTTGAAATTAATTTTTCTTTTTTTAGCGTATGCTTAAAGCCATTCGCTTTTCACCCCGAATATTTAGTGAGTATCTACATTATGCGACTCGCTTAAATCGAACTCTATTCGCAAAGTAGCACCCAAGCCTTTTGCAATTTTATGAAGCATTGCAACAGTTGGGCTATTCTTACCACTTTCTAGCCTGCTAATATTACTTTGCCTTATCCCCGTTCGCTCTGCTAATTCTTCTTGTGAGATGTTTAAATTTTCTCTGGTCTCTAAAAGTTTGTAAGCAATATCTAACTCTGCAACAGCCCTTTCATATTCTGCCTTAAACTCGGGGCATTTTAATAATTCTTCTCTATGTTTTTGAAAATTTGTCATACCTTTAACCTCCTTATGTAATCGTCTCTATATTTTTTTGCTTTCTCAATTTCTTTTCGTGGCGTCTTTTGAGTTTTCTTTATAAAACCATTTGTAAGTATAATTTTTTTACCAACTTGAAAAAAATATAGTATCCTTGCAATATTAGACGAGTGCTTAATTCTAAGTTCTAATATTCCATCTTCTAAATAATCGGAATACGGCAAGCGTATGTTGTTGCCTTCTTGCTCTAGTCTTTCTAACAAGGCGATTGCTTCCGCCTTTAGTTTTATATCTAATTCTTGGTTGATAAAAACCTTTACCGGCTTTTCGCCATTTTCTTTTTCATAATATTCTATTTGCCACATATTTAACCCTCTGTTCTATTATATATCAAATAAGGAATAAAGTCAACAGTTTGGGTAAAAAAATTTTCGGGATAATTGTGTTTGTGGTGGAATAAGTTATATATATGGACAAGTTAGTTAGATTTTTTTGTTTTAGGCGCGTTGTTGTTTTTTTGCTTATAGGCGTTACTCTTGTGGCTTTTACGGGCGTGTTTTTTGCTTTTAGATATGCTTTTAGTAAGGACGAACTTAGTAGGCTCTCACGCAACTTTTCTACTTACACAATTGTTGCCGAGTATAACCCTATTGCAAGAACAGTTACCGCGCGCCAAACCATAGACTATATAAACAACAGCGGGTTCGATATCCAAACGCTTTACATCAACCTTTTCGCACACGCATTCAGAAACGGCGCACACCACAGACCCGTAAACGACCAAGACTTAATAAGGGCATTTCCAAACGGGCTGAGTTTTGGCGAGTTTGAAATTCACCGCGTTCGCGTAAACAGACGCGCCAAAAACTTCACTATCGGTAAAACAGAAGCCGACACCCAAAACTACACCAACTACGAAAACGCCCTTATAATACCCCTAGTCGCGCCAATTAAAAGCCGTGCGCGCGCAAGTATAGAACTAGAGTGGACACTTCAACTAGCCAACGTACTACACAGAACCGGCTATTCGTGCCGCGTAGTAAACCTAGGCAACTGGCACCCCCGCGTTGCCGTATACGAAAACGGCAGCCCCGTTATATTCCCCTACTATTCTACGGGCGACCCGTTTTTTGTAGAAAGCGCAAACTTCAACGTGAGCCTTACCTTACCCGCAGAGTATGTCGTGGCCTCTAGCGGTATCGTAACAAACACAAGAAAGCGCGGCGGGCAAAAAACCCACACATTCTCAGCGCTTATAATAAGAGAATTCGCGCTTGTAATGTCACAGCAATTCGACATCATCTCAGCCAAAAGCGGTAACACTACAGTAAACTTTTTCCACTTTTCAAACCCGACAAGCTCTAATATGGACGCGGGCAACACCCGAGATGTAACTAAATCGCTAAACATCGGCGTAGAAGCCTTGCAAACTTTCAACCGCCTTTTCGGCGCATACCCCTACCGCGTTTTAAACATTGTCGAGACAGACTTTTTACACGGCGGAATGGAATACTCGTCACTCATAATGATAGCCGCCCACATAGGGGACCAAGAAGAGTTTGATAGAGTGATTGTTCACGAGATTGCTCACCAATGGTGGTACAGCCTTGTGCATAACTGCCAAATCAGAGAGTCGTGGCTCGACGAGGGGCTGTCTGAGTACGCCACAATTCTATTCTATCAAAAAAACCCGCGCCACAATATTACGCGGGAAGAACAACTAAACCACCTAAACAACGTGTTCAACCTATATCTACGACTGCAAGTAGACTTTTTTGGCTACGCCAACCCGCGCGTAGACAGACACCTGCGCGACTTCCGCTCAGACTTCGAGTACTTCCAACTAGCATACATTCGCGCGGGGCTAATCTTTGCATTTATACGAGATGTCGTGGGCGATACCAACTTCTTTAACGCCCTAACCCACTTCCACCTAAACAACCAATTCGGCATAGTCACAAAACACCACCTTCTAGAAGCCTTCCGCATAGCCGCCAACCTCTGCATAGCCGCCATTCTAACAGCCAAACTAAAAGGCGCAGAAATCCACCCCGACCTGCTAGGCAGTAGACCAGAAAGGGACAAGTAAAACGGCATCATAACATTTTCACGCTCATTTGCTTTGGCACTTAGGGATAAACAAAAAGGGCAGGTTGCCAACCCACCCTACAAACTGTACTGAAATAAAATTTGAAAAACATAAAACAATAACAACATAAAGAATATTACAAATGCGAAACTTTATATTTGCTTTCGCCATTTTTCCTAACAATAATTCCATTACGGCTGCCTTTTTCTATCAAGAATCTATCTATCTCTAATCTTACATCTGAATCAAAACTATCTAAAATAGGCATAAAATTCACTACATTTCTCAATTCTAGCACACCGTTGCTATCATTTATCTTTGACCTATCTAAAGATATTGAATTTTCAAGAAAATACGCAGATAGCAAACTAAGCAACTCCATCGAAAAACTTTTAGAAGTATCAAATGAAAATGTATACCCTGACAATGAATAAATGTTTCTACCACCTATATCAGTAGAATTTTCTTTTTTAAACACATAAAAAGATATGCCCTTTCCGATATGCTTTCTAATGTATATATGTTTGTTTTCCAAAAAAGCCATCTTGTCTTTATCAAAGTTATTGTATTCGCTATTTAAAATTTTTATAGTTTCTGCACACAAATTTTTATTTGTATAAATCCACCTATAATCTTTGTAAAATGTTCTTGAATAATATAGTGGCGATACAACAATTTCCATCATCACACTACTCCTATTTATTTTTTTAGGCTAATTACTTTATTGAATTCATCATTATATTTCTTTAAATTGACATTAGCATAGTAACTCTCTTCTAATCTTTGTTTTAGCGTCGCTAGGTTTATCGCCCCTTTGCTTTTGTAGAATAACCTATCAATTAGAACCTTTAAACCATTATTGAGTTTTTTATCTTGTTCTGCTATTAAATCACTCAATTTTGCAAAATCAATAAAGGCACTACGTGAGGCTATCAATGCCGATTCTGCAAGTAAAGACACAATATTTACCGGCAAATGCGCATCTCCAGTAGGTTGATTAGTTACTCTTAGCGCTTGAGAACCATCTTCTATAATTGTATTAGTAATTGTAGTATTAACATTACCTTGCCCTAAAATACCTAATTCTACAACTTTCCAGTCTGGTGAGTTGCCCGTTCCGCCAAAATTGTTAAACAAGTTCCTAGCACTACTTTTTAATGCACATAAGCTCACATCTCTCAAAGTACTTGCATCTGTTTTTGTTAATGCTATTATTACCGATAATTCTTTTCCTACTGTCGACAACTTTTGTTTGGTCATTTCTAAAATCGCAGTTATTTGCCTTACTCCCAATCTAGCACGGGCTGTTACTATATTTGACTTAAATCTGTTCAACAATATTGCATCTACAAAAACTATTAAGACATCTGTCATAAGCAATTCAGCAGCCACTATTTTAGTCTCCTCATCGTTGCTACGCTCAGCAATATTTTGCAATATTCCACCCCTATAATCTATGAAAGAAAAGTCTATGATATGATTGTTATTATGTAGCAATGACAAATCCAATACTGTGGTACTCCCGATTTCTTCAGTTGTTGCAGTGGCATCTGGGAATTTATTTCTAGTGTATATGTGGTCAATCCTTGCAAGCAACTCGTGAATTACTGGCTCCGAGCCATTAGCTGCACGAACCTCAAAACCCTCAACTCTTTGATTAAATAAGTGAGAAAGCATAGTTCCTAAATAACTTGTTTTTCCGCTATTAGTATAGCCCAACATTGATATTTTCATTTTCCATCTCCTTTTGAATTACATTTTTTTTAAATATTTGAAGATTAATATTAGTGATACAATATGCGAGATAATTGATAAGATTGTGGCAATTGCGGTCTCCCACAGAAAAAAATCAAGCAAAAGTACTACAATTGCAACAGCAATAACAATTATAGCTAGCCAATGAATTATTCTCAATTTTCTTTCGTTGTCTACAGTAATTTCTGTTGGTGTTTTTTCTTTTTCTGGATATGGCGCCATAATGTCCTCCTCCGAACTTTATAAATATTTTTCTCATTTTGTTTATATTTTACTTGGTTTACATTTTTTCTTATGCTTTAAATTTCGTAAATCGTAACAGTTGCTGAACCACCATTTTTAAAAAATTCATCACTTTGAACCTTAAATTTTTTAAAGTTTGTTTCATTGTTTTGATTTTCATAATTTATATACAGGTCTTTTTGGGCAACTTCATTCGCAATTTGTGTAGCGAACCACGATAGGCTATTGTCTAAAGGCTTTTTGTTAGCCACAACTGTTTCGCCAATGTTAAATTGTGTCCAGTTTTTAATAAACTCGTAAATATTGCTTGAAATGTCTCTATTGGTTAGAAATGGCAATTCTTGCATAGAAATTAGACTACCAAAATCTTTATAAAGATAGCGAAACATCTCATAGCATTCAGGGTGGTATCGCCAATGCCCGCAACCTAAATGCCCAAAACCATTTTGGTCACGCTGAGCAGTTAGTTTAATTAAGTCTTCATACTTAATATTTCTGTTTTCTGCCACTTTACCAGTTTGCGTTGCTCTTATAATTCTTGAGTTTGCTAAAAACATATCACCACTTGTTTTGAATAAGCCATAATGCCCTAAAGAGCCAAAAGTGTTTGCTAGTGTAATGCCACACTTATGACAATATTTAATATTGTCTGGCGTACAACGCTTATAGCAATCTTTTGGTTTGTTCAAACCACATTTGCAAATGCGCTCACAATTGCCAAACAAACCAGACTTGCATTCAAAAGTTGGAAAGTTAGTCAACAAGTATAATTGATTTTGGTCAATAGTCCATTTATTTGTTTTGTCTTTTTTGTTTTGAACAAATGCAATCTTTTGAAATAAAACTTGATTATCTTTTGAAGCGATTGAAATAATAAGTGTATCGCCTAATTCCTTTAGTATGTAGTCTTTATTGATAGGGCTATAAAAAACTACTCCTGAGCCACTTTTTTTACTAGTTGCACCGTGGATATTTTTAGCATAGAGTTTTGCATTGCCAATTTGTTTGTTGTGAACTTGACTGACTAGGGCCTTAATCATTGCTAATTCATCTTGGTTGTTTAGTGCTAGTGCCTTATAAACACTTTCGGCTAAAAAGTTTTGTTGCTTTTTGAAATCATTGTTTGTCAAAATATCGCTTGCAAGTTTTTTTACAAATTCGTACATACCTAATTCCTCTAAATTTTTAGTTGATTTAATTAAAAACCAATTCTTTCTAAAGATGCCTTTCCTTTTATAATGTCTTCTACTTTGCTTGTGTTTAGTATGATAAAACTTGCATTGTCGCCTACTTTTAGGGTGGGGGATTTTCCAACATATTTGCCAACTTGATAAGCAGAAATATAGTCATAAATTCTTTCTTTTGCATTTGGTTGAGTTTCGCAAGCAATTTTTATCCCTAGCAATGGACAGAAATTTTGAACAACAGGACAATCACTTGAAAACAATATACTACCACCTATATCTAATAGTTTTGAAACTGGGTATTCTTGCTCTGCCCGCTTTCTTCCTAATCTCTCAATTTCTTTTTTCGGAATCTCTTGTTTAGAAAAAAACCAAAATGGTTGGAAGCAAGCAACTATATCGTTGTCTTTCATTTTTTGAAGGTCTTCATCTTTGCAAAGTTGTAAGTGCGTTATAGTGTTTCTTAACTCACTCTTTTTCTTACTTTTCACAATAGAGTTTACTGCCATACTAGTTGCCTTATCCCCTATTGCGTGAAAGTGAAGCGGAATATTGTTTTGTTGAAAAAAGTCTACTAACTCTTGCAATTTTTCTTCTTCCCAGTTAGGTACACCTGTTGTGTTATTATCGTTATATGGCTCGTGTAGCAACGCCGTATAATTTTCCATAACACCATCTATGTATATCTTTGCAAAAACAAAATCTATATGCTTAGATACATATTTTTTTGAAGCCTCTATTTTTTCTGCTAAACCCTCTATTGTATCATCGGGATAAACATCGTAAGTGCAATTAAACTTTATGCGTAACAGTCCTTTATTTTCTAGACTTTGCAAAACTTTCCACGCCCGAGCCGCATCTATCCCTACAAATAGAAAGCCATATATTTCTTGTATGCCATAACTGATTGCCTGTGCTTGAAACGACAAAAAGGCTTCTTCGGCTTCTAGTTGTGTAAAACTTAATGCTTCGTTTTTGAATAGCGAATATGCCACGTGCTTATGAAATAAACCACTCTCACAACTTGAAATAAGACCAGCATCAAATAACTCTGGTGAAGTTTTTCGCATTACATCTACAGCCGCAATATTACACCAACAACTATGAAAATCTAAAGTGAACAATACAATTGGTATGTCTGTACTTATTTCGTTTAAAAACTCTATCGGGCTTTTATTTTGCTTAACTAAAAAAGTTTCTAATTCATCTATATCCCACCCAAACCCTCGCACTATTTTTGCACCTTTAGCAATATAGTCTTTTATAACACTAGCGTAATCTTTAGTAGAAACTTCAGATAAGTTAATGCCGAACAAGTCGTATAACTTAGTACCCGGTGCGTGAATATGATAGTCGCAAAAAGGCTTTAAAAGGATTTTGCCTTTTAAATCTGTAGAGTTTTCACTCTCTATTACAGCATCTTTAATATCTACTATTTTTCCGTTTTCTATAACAAGACTTTTTTTAATAAACTTTCTTTTCTCTGCATCCAACAAACTTGCATTAATAATTACTTCTCTTTCGGATTCTTCCACTTCTGCCTCCAAATTTTACGAAAATGCGTAAAACAAATAAAAATATAACTGCCGCAACAGCAGTAGCAAAAAATGCTATATAGTAAGCATATCTAAGGCTTACATCATCAAACATAATGTTAATAACTGTTGCTATGGTATTAGCCCCACTAATTAATGTTAGTGCGATTAGCAAGATATTTTTTATGCTGTTTTCTCTTTTTTCAAGTTTTCTTGCGTTATTGTCCATAGTCTGTTTTATTAGACTTTTGCTTTGTACAACTTTATTTTGAATTGCCGCTACACCTAATGCTTTCGCAACATTTTCCGCTGAAACCCTAACAGTCGGATAATGAAACTGTTTGTAGTTTGCAAATTCATATACGAATATCATTTCTGAAAGAAGTTCGTCCATTTCCATTTTGGTTTTTTTGCTAAATGGTTTGCGACGCTCTTCTTTAGCAAGTTTTTTAACTCTAGAATATATCCTACTTATCGCGGCATCTTGCAACAACAGCATCTCTACAAAAAAAACTTCTAATGCTTGTGTCGCAATACGTTCTTTTAAATCTATCGGCGGATTTTTTACTAGTTCAACCATTGTCCTTTCTGATGCATATACCCTAGCGGTGTCGTACTGTGCAAGATTTCTTAGTGCTAGTTTTTTGAAGTGTTCACCCATTATTGCACCCATAGGTCTTGCTTCATTTACTAATAGGTTATATAAAGACTCATCACAAACTGGCTCATTATTGACAAAAACTAAACTTCTTCTATCCCCATACGCAGACATACCAATGCTTTCTATGTATTCATTTAATGATAGTGTTCTACCACTTATATTGAGCAACAACATATTTCCACAGTACCAGTCTAAAACCTCGTGTGTACAGATTTTTATTTCTGGGATATACAATTCTAAAACACAATAGTTGCTCTCTTTATTTATAAGAATGTTTATAACAATCTCTTGTTTTGTTGGGTTAATATTTCCGCTCAAATCTTTGTAAAAAATAGTTGCTACACCTAAAGTTTCGCGATGATTATTTTTAAGTTCATCACCCGCAAACTCATTTTCAGCCGCCACTTGAATTTTATAATTCAAAAAATTACCAATCTCGTGCTTTATGCCCCTTGGAAATTTAGAATTAAAAAATCCCGGCACCATAAGCAGAATATCTGCCCTTTTTATACTCTTATATGTTTTTTCTCCCATAAGCCTTTTCCCTTACAACAAACGAGCCATATTCGCGAGAATAGTCGTTCGCTAACTCAATACCTACCAATTCTTTTTCTATATCTATTTCAACCCCACCTAAAGACAAAATTGCACCCACTTCTTCCTTAGTTTCCACACACGGAAAATAAAAGTCTTGCTTTATGTTGCCTAGTAGCAAATCATACATCTCAAAAAAACTTTTATGCTTGATATCGTTATTCCAAATGATTATCCCTTCATCTCTTTCTTCTAGTAAAAGTTGTCCATCATTTATATTGTCTGACATAAAGTAAACAAAACTATCACCTTCGTTTTCTTGCCATACATCATAACCTTTTTTAAGTTGTTTGATTATCTCTTTGTAGTTGTGCTTCATAGTTTTAAAACTCCTCCTCAAACCTTTTCATTTCTTCCGAACTCTCGAAACCGGGACACCATTCAGGTATATATATTGCAGTCCAAACTGTATCTATGTATTTGCCTTTGGGGTTATCACTAGGCATATTCTTGCAATACCCAACAGTATAATGAGATGAATAAAAATCATCAAGTTCAATTTCATACTCATAAAAAAAATGTTTACACCCCCGACATCTCGTAGGCTTATCGCTTAAGACAACAGTTGTTAATTCATCAGCCATATGCTCTCCAAACAACTATGATTATATAGTTAATGATTACTTCACTTACGCAACTTAGAAAGATTATCACACTCAACTTTTCTGCCAAAAAGGCTAGCCGCCCAACTATGATTTGGGCAATTCCTATCAAAGTCTGGTCGGTCGCATTTGTATTTTTTCAAAGTAGCATCAAAACCATCTTCACCTTTTCTAAAAGCATAAAAGTCGTAACAATTAATATGCCTACACATATCTGTAAACATATCCCAAATGCCATCTCTCACTTGCCCATCTTTTACATAGCACGGACAATGTAAAAATTCTTGACTTTCCATAATTTAACTTAAAAGGGTTTCTAATCTTCTAAACATCTATCCACCAAATTTCGTGTATAAACTTAATGCACGAAAAAAAGCCTCGCTTAAGGCTTTTTAAATACAAGAAATTCGGCTTCGGGGCGACAATGTCTTTTAAATGTTTGTGATTTTCTGTGCTTTACAAAAATTGCAAAGCCCCAGCAAAAAGGTAAATAAAGAATGTCAAAAAATGTTATAAAACCCTTTACTTTTTTCTCAAAGTGTGATAGAATAAGAGATGTAAAATTTCGTGCATTAAGTTTATGCGCGAAAATGTAGGGCTAAAGATTTAGTCCTTTTTTTGTTTGAAGTAGTTGTCTAATTCTCTCATCATTTTTTGTTTTTGTTCTTTTAGAGAGTGCGTATATAAGTTAAGCGTTATAGCAACACTTGAATGCCCTAGTGTCTCACTAACTGTTTTTGGGTCTGTATTTAGTTCTGCGGCTCTTGTTGCGAATGTGTGGCGAAGCGTGTGAAAATTGCTGTACTCTACGCCTGCACTTTCTAATAATTTTTTATAAAGCATTTGCATTGTTCGCGTGTCTACAAATTTACCGCTTTTCATTGATATAACAAAGTCGCTATTACTCTCACTTTTCAATTTTTTTAGCATATCTCTTAAAAAGTCTGGAAGGCAAATTGTTCTTCTAGACTTTTTTGTTTTAGGCTCGCATTCTATTATTGTTGTTTTGCTGGTGGAATTATCTCGGCTTACTCTTTTTAGTGAGCGAGTTATTTTCATAGTGTTGTTGTAAAAATCAATCTTGTCCCACCTTAGCGCACACAATTCCCCAATTCTTATTCCTGTGTATAGCACCAGCAATATTCCAAAACTTCTGTTGTCGTTTGACTTTAGCACAGCCTTTTCTATTTGTGCTTGCTGTGTAGCGCTAAAGGCTCTTACTCCCTTTTCTTGTATTTTCGGTAGCCTAATTTTAAGGCACGGGTTGGCCCTAATAAGTTCGTACTGCTGGGCATAACCTAGTGCTTGTTTTAGCATATTTATAATTATACCCACAGTTCTTGCACTAAGTTTGCCCCCACTTACTAATTCGCTAACAAACTCTTGCACCGCTATTGGCTTTAAATCTTTTAGCAACACACTACCTATATGCCGTTTGATATGGTTTTTAACATAGCCTTTGTATGATACATATGTACTGTCTCTTGAGTTGTTTTTTATAACTACCCTAAGCCAAACATCTAAAAACTCGCCAACTGTAACTTTATCTTTATCCATTTACTATCTCCTTTTTTGACTTTTAAGCCAATTAATATTAATTGCTTTTATCCTAGCAACAATAAAATTATCTAGCAAAAGCCTTTCAAAGTCTAGCAAAAAGCAACGCAAAAAAAACCAGCAACCTAATTTTGATTGCTGGTTTTAATTTTTGCTTTTTTGTTGTTGGAATGCAATTGTGGTAACGGCGTAACCACAATCTAAGTTGGGCTTTAATTGTTGTGACAGCGTAACAACAATCTTTTTAACTTACCTAAGCGCCAACTACAAACTGAATACTCGCCCGACTAGGACTGTCATATCGTCTTGTGGTTTGCCTTTGTTTAGGGATATTGCTTGGGCTAGAATGTCTTCTGCTAGGGTTTGTGGGTTTAGGCTTGAGTTTAGGCGTATGAAGTCTGCTAGAAGGGTTTCGTCTTTAAAGGCGTCTTGCACGCCGTCTGTTACTAGTATTATTATGTCGCCCGCGGCAATTTGCTTTTGCACGATTGTTGGGCGCATCTCTTCTAGTATGCCTAGCGGTAGTGCGCCAGAGTGGATAATTTCTACGCCTGCTAGACTTGCGACCCTATCGCCTAAGCCTGCACTCGCGCGCCCGCTTGTGCCACCTGCAAGCCCGCTGAAAATTCCGCTACCACTAGTGCCACCAACGCCACCCGGCGCACTACTTCCAGCCCCCCCGCTTGCTCTACCACTTGCCCCCCCGCTTGCCCCAACACCGCTTGCCCGCCCACTTGCTCTTTTAATATAGCCGCAAGCCGAGCCTATCTTTATAAAGTCGGCTTTAGATGCTATTAAGTCTACCACACAAATATCCACGCTTGTAAACACTTCTTCTGCGTTGATTGACAGTAGTCTATTCACACTAGACAATATAAGGTCGTTCTCAAAGCCCGCCTTGTAAAAGTTTTCTACAAGCGTAATCGCCGTGTTAGACGCCCGCCTTGCCAACTCGCCACTTCCCATACCGTCACACACAGACAACATAAATCTATCTTGCCCAACGCGCAAAAACGAATGTACATCGCCCGAGAGCGCGCTTCCCGCCTTAGCCACACCCGCAGCCCCAAACACAATGTCTAAACGCGGCGCGCTTCTTAAATGCATAACCACAAGCCCGCCGTCTCGCTCGCGCGACGACACAAGTATGCGCTCGCCCATAATTGCCGACACCACAAAACTAATGCTGTCTCTGTGCGCGTCACTCTCGCGAACCACCACGCTAACATTCGTGATGTCGTTACTATCTTTATACGCAACCACTTCCAGCGCCACAATGCTTAGTATGCTTAACTCTTCCATAATTCTGCGCTCTCTCACTAAATCGAACTGATACGACAAGCGACTTTCCACACTTAACTGCTTTAAAATTTTGCCAACACCGCCTAGTTGCTCACCAATTAAAATCTTAGAGTTATCCATATTCGTAGCCATAACAATATGCTGTTTGTATTGCTCTACCAAGCCGTTCACAATAGAGATTAGGCTGTTAATTCGCACACAGCGCTTTGTAAGGGTCATCGGAATATCCAAAACCGACACCCTACCTTTTTCTACGCCGATATCCACAACGCTAGAGAAAAGTTTGTTTGTCTCGTCACCCAAAAACCTTAAACACTTTTGCTCGCTCGCGCAATCTTTACAAAGGCGGGTCGCAACTTCTGCGCTCATAAGCGCTACCGCCGCCCCCTTATCCATTTTGCCGCGCTTAAGCCCCGCAAAAACTTGGTCCATCTCAAAAAACACATCTGCCATTTCAGATAACTTTCTAGCCATTTTCTCACGGCTTCTGTTTATTACAGACCTTGTAGCAACCCTTTCACTAACGCCGCCATAGTTGTTTGCAACATAGTTTCTAAAACTAGTCGGCACGCCCAAAAACAAAAGCCCAGCAAGCGCAGTCGGCACTATGGCAAGCCAAATGTAAGAAGTGCTTCCAAATATAAATATAAATGCCACATCTATTGCCAAAATACTAAGTACGCAATATATTTTGCTATCGCCCTTAAACGCATTTAATACAAGCGCGCTAACACAAAGTAGTGCTACAAAATGCAAGTCTAAAAACGCGAGAGATGCGCCCAGCCCAAACGCAACCGCCATACCATATGTAAATTGAGAGCCAAAAACCCAATAACTTACCAGCACGAGCGTCACGCCCGCAAACTTAACTAAAGCGATAGACGCCGGCAAGTAATAATAACCCGATGCGGGCAAAACGCCGCTTAAAAATGGCAGATAAAAACTTGCTATGCAAAAGCCAAAAGCCGCCACCAACCCAGCAAGCGCAACTTGCTCATCTACAGTCAGTTTATACTTAAGCCGCTTTACATAAACGGCAGACACTATGTTAATTGTGCTGAGCGTAAAAATTAACAGCAAACTTATATAAATAGCAGCCCGCGTAAGTACAATAATGCTACCGTCACTAATCACAAAAAACAAGTAAAGCCCCTGCGCCAAAAACACATAAAGCAGTAAAAGCGCCAAACTCAAGTTTTGCCTAAAATATTTATGCGCCAAATAAAATGCACCCAAAATTACGCTTTGGCTTGTGGCTATAAGCAACAGCCCAAAGTCGAAATGCGCAAACAAATTAGCAAGTATAAATAAAGGCACTAGCGCAAAAACATTTTGCTTTATAAACAAAAGCGCAACAAAAACAGCAAACGAAAAAGGCGAGACTTCAAAAAAATTCACGCGAGATAAAACCAAAAACGCCAAAAAATACACGGCGTACTTAGCCACCACTTGCGCGTTAACAATGCTTGCCTCAACATCTTTGCTTCGCCTACTACGCCCGCCAAATGCCCCAGCCTGCCCCCTAACAATTTGTCTTTTAGTTAAACTCTGCGCCATAAACTCTAATCTCCTTTATATATTTTTGCGCCCAAAGGTAGCGGGCTATTTGCTTCGTGTACACCACCGCAAAAGCCTCACGCATATAACTTATAGTATACATCTTTACACGCGCAAAAATTTTTACTTCGTGTCGAAAACCCTTGTATAACTTTGTAACCAAAAAGAGTTTTTGAGGCTCGCCTCAAAAACTCTTTTGGAATGAATAATGAATAATGAATAATGGTTACAAACCATTATATGCCCTACGTTTGAACAGTTAGAAATAAGTGTTGGGTCACGGGGACGTGTTAACTGACCCAAATCATTTGGTCATTCTGACCAACGGGAAGAATCTAGGCGCAGCCGCACTTTCGCTTCGCTAGACCCTTCACTACGCTCAGGGTGACAACTATATAAGTACTCTAGTAAATCTTTCCCGCGGTAGCGGGTGTAACACCTGTTACTTGTTACTTGTTATCTGTTACTTGCGCACGCACTTGCATTAGGTATGGGTTTTGTTTTAGTAGGGGGATTGCTATTAGGGCTAGGGTTATGCAGACTGCTGGTTGAATTAGCCCAAAAAAGAAGTCTGCAACTGCGTAGTGCCAACCGAATATAAGCCACACATACCAAAAATAACCTACCACCATAAAGGCAGAAGCGGTGGCAAAAGCCACCACCATTTTTGGCATTGTAAAGTTGCCCCTAACAATTAAGCAAACTATTATTGGCATTGCGCCTTTTATAATAAATGTTGCGGGCGCGAAGATGGGCAAGCCCATTAGTATATTTGCAAGAGACGAGCCTACAGCGCTTGCCATAGCGGCTTTGCGTAGCCCCAAAAAAAATGCCGCCGCAAAAATAAAAAAGTCGCCCAAATGCACAATACCAACCCCGCCCGGAATTGGTAAGCGCAAAAGCCACGTGGCTAAACATATAAGCGCTGCAAACATTGCAGTATAAGCAATTTTAAAACTTTTCATAAAAATCAATTTTAAATTTTAAATGTTGAATGTTTGAATTCATTAAATGCAAGTACGTTTGAGCAGTCAGAAATTTGCATTTGTATGCAATTTGCAAATAAAACATCTTGCCCGCGCTATGCGGTGAAACCATTAAACATTAAAAATTTAACATTTAACATTCCACGTTAAGCGTTATATTTTCTATTAATTCTTGCTCTAGTCTTACTGAGTAGTTTTTGCCTACGTATAATATATCGTATTCTTTTTGCAGTAAAATATTATCCTTTGCATCTTTAACTGTTAGTGTTACATTTTCTAGTTGTGTTTTTGGTCTGAAGTAGATGTATACATCTTTTGCACCTTTGGTTATTTTTTGCGGAACTACGTATGCTAGATTGCTACAAGTTTTTACTGATATGTGTTGGGCTTTTGCGGGCTGGGTTGATATGTGTTGATTGTTTATCTGCGGGGCTTCACCTACACCTTGCCCGCTACTTTCCACAACACCACCGCCCCCTAGTGCATACTCACGCGCAAAGCCCCCAACATCTTCTGCCTCGAAGCAAACCGCATCTACGCTAGAGTGTATGTGAAGCCCATCGCCGCATATAAAAAAGCCTTCTACGCTTCCTTGGCGGCGCTCGTCTACTAGCGCCCCGCCAGACGCTTTGTCTATCACAAGCCCCACTTGCTGTACCAACTGATTATCTTGCGTAAGCCCAACAGCCAACAGCACAGTATCACACTCTACAAAGCGTTCGCTCGCCATTATTGGCTTAAGCGTTTTGTTGCCTTTGCTGTCTCTCGCGCCCGTATCCACATCTGCTATGTATACGCCTTCTACACGGCTTTTGCCGATTATTCTTGTGATTGTTGTGCTTGTTAAAAGCGGTATGTTATACTCATCTAAGCATTGCTCTTTGTTTTTTATAGAACCCCTACAGTAAGGGTATTGCTCTGTTACCATAATAATTTTAGCGCCCCGCAAATGTAAAAGTCTTGCCATTGTAAGCCCTATGTCACCGCTTCCTAAAATCACGATGTTGTTGCCAACTAAAAAGTCGTAGTTGTTTAAAAGTTTTTGCGCAAGCCCCGCCGTATACACGCCCGTTGGTCTGTTACCCGCAACGGAAGTAGATGTAGACTGCACGTTTTTTTCTATACAACCACTTGCAATAATAATAGCCGCCGCTTGCAACTGAAGTAGCCCAACGCTAGAGCAAACCGCCATTACAGACTTATCTTTTTGAAGTTTTATAACCGTGGTATTCACATACACGCTTACATTGCTTTTTTTAAGTCGGCGAATAAGCCTTTTGGCAAACTCTGTGCCTTGCATATTTTTGCCGAAATATTTCTCGCCAAAACCAAAATGCATACACTGATTAAGTGTACCCCCAAGTTTTTCATCGCGCTCTAACAGCGCTACACTCGCCCCACCGCCAGACGCTTTAAGCGCCGCCGCTATACCTGCCGGTCCGCCACCAATAACAACTATATCATAATGTTTCATAACTTTTCCAAATTACAATTTACAAATTACAAATTACAAATGCTACATTTACTCAACACCTTGTGCGTTTGAACAGTTGAAGTTTGCTTTTTTTAAGCCTAACTTTTTGAGCCGTTCAAAAGTTTTTGTGTTAATGGTTAAATATTTGTACATTGTAATTTGTACATTGTACACTTATTTCTTTCCAACCTTGCTTATTTTTACTTTGCGCTTTTTGGCGATTAACGCCATTATTTTTGCCTGACAAAATGCCCCTTGACAACTGCCCATACCTGCCCTTACGCGCCGCTTTATCGCATCTGTGCTTGTTGGCTTAAGTGGCGAGTTTACCGCGTCCATAATCTCGCCCTCAGATATTGTCTCGCACCTACACACAATTTTTGCGTAAGAGGGGTTTGCTTTTATCCTATCCCTTAACTCTATCTCATTCATCTCTGTAAAATATTTTGCGCGCTTACGAATAGGGTTAAAGTTGGCTTTATCTGTTGCCTTTTTGTTTATGTGTGTTTTGTAAAGCCCCTTAACATACTGCGCAATCGGGTAGGCTGCCGTAAGACCGGGCGAGCATATACCGCCAACTGTAATAAAGCCACCCACTTTATCAGACACTTCTATAACAAAATCGTCCCCACTTATAAACCTAACGCCCGCATAAACCCTTATCATATTATCCCAGTTTATGTTGTTAACCATCTGCGATGTGCTAGCCACAATTAAGTCTAGCCCATCTCGGCTCACACTTGTGTCGAAGCCGTCGTCTATATCTATGGCTGTCGGACCAAACAAAACGTTACCATCTACTGTTGGCAAGACTAATACGCCCTTGCCAAGCGGGCTTGGTGTTGGGAATATAATTGTGTTTACAAGCCCCTTTTCGCTTAGGTCTGATACGAAGTAATCCCCCTTTCTATACTTTTGCTCTAGCGCTTCAGCGCCCGCTAATTCGTTTATAATACTAGCGCCCGCCCCCGCCGCGTTGATAATACACTTAGTATAAAAGGTTTGGTTGCTAGCCGTGTGTAGTCTAAACTTAAAGCCCCCTTGTGCTTTTTCTAGCCCGCCTAAGTTATCTATCTTAACAACTTCGCTGTTTAGATAAACTTTAGCGCCGTTTTGCATAGCGCTTTCTGCAAGGGCAATTGTTTTCATATAGGGCGATATTATACTAGCCGTTTTTGCCCATAGCGCGTGTATATAGTCTGTTTTTAAGTTTGGCTCTAACTCTCTTAGTTTTGCGCTTCCTATTATCTCTAGTCCGCTTACCCCGTTTTCTAAACCTTGGTTGTAAAGCCGTTTAATCTCTGTAAGGTCTGCGCTTCGCCCAACAACTAAAGAGCCTGTGTTTTTAAACGGAACTTCTAAATCGTGACACAAGCCTTGTGCCATTTTGTTGCCCTCTACGCAAAATTTAGCCTTAAGTGTGTTTGGCTTGCAGTCGTACCCGCTGTGAATAATTCCGCTGTTGGCTTTAGACGCCCCGCAACTTACATCATCAAACTTTTCTAAAAGCGCCACCTTTAAATTTAAACTAGATAACTCTCTTAAAATAGCACAGCCAACAACCCCACCGCCAATAACAATAACATCATAACTTTTACTACGCACACTTATATACTATCAAAACAAACCCAAAAAGTAAAGTAAAACAAAAAAGGTTTTTTCGAAAAAAAACCTTTTTTGTTTAATTGAACACTGAACATTGAACACTGAACAATGATTTTTATTCCCCGCGCTAGCGGGTGTAACATTTGTAATTTGTACATTGTAATTAGTAATTTCTAAATGTAATCCAAAAACGCTTCCCTGTCATTAAATATGTGCGTTAGGTTTTTGATTACTGTCTCGCCCACTCTATTGCCGTCTGTCATTCTGTAAACTCTGTGCCTTACGCTTGCTAGAATATTTTTTGTTGGCTTAACAAATGGGTGTACTCTCGCATCGTGCAGTATTTGGTCTGGTCTGGTAGAAAAATTATCTCTTAAAAAATATAGCCTTATCGGTGTGCCTGCGTTTATCCCGACAATCTCGAAGTTTGCTGGAAGCACCGCCCAATTGTTAGGGTTTTGCACAGCCGCGCCACTTGCATCTACGCGTCCCTCACTCGCACTCGCCCCGTTAAACTGAAAGTTTTTTTCTACATACGTTGCGCCACCAACCGATATGCCTACTGTGTGCGCCGTGTTATCTAAAACGTTTGGCATAACAAACTGTGTAGAAAAGCCCGGGTTTAAGCCCGCAATAGCCCTTATGCCAAATATCATTTGGTCGTTATCGAAAACCGGGTAAGACAAACCACCGATTGTCCCGCTTCTAGATGGGAATGCGCTACCGCTATAGTTTGTTAAAGTGTAGGTTACGCTTCGCGAAGCAAAACGGCTAACAATTTTGTATTGCTGAGTCTCAAAGCCCGCACCGCTCTGTGTGTATAAGCGCGCCGCCCTAAAACTAGAGTGCGGTATAAAGTTTTGTCCGTGTCGCCCCCTATAAAATATTGTAAGCGTCTCTATAATGTCTTGTCTTATAATCGTAACTTCTACCCCCTCAACTGTCTGCACATAAGTTAGGGGTTGGTCGTTCTCGCCATAAAGTGTCACTACCAAAAATGTATGAAGCATATACCCGCTAATCTCGCCCGTTGTGTCTGCTATTGCGCCGTCAAACTTGCTTGCAACACTTACATAGCCCGCCTCTACAAACTCATTTATATTAGCGCTTACAGATAACTCGCTATCTAGCCTTATAATAGTATTTGTAAGCGTACCGCGCCCACCAACGCGGCGCGTATCCCCGCTTCCTGTGTAGCGCTCTACACTATATTTTGTAACTTCAAAACTATACCAAGCGTCATCAAACCCTAAAACATTTGCTCCGCCACACGCAGCAAGCAAAAAGCCCATAGCAGCCATAAGACCCGCTAGTGTAAGCATTTTAATTCTAATAAACAATTTTCTCATACAACAATTATACACTAAGCGCAATAAAAAAACAAGTGTTTTAACAGCACTTGTTTTTAAATTTGTTTGATTTGCTTTACTAAATCGGGCTTTATGCCTTGTAATACTTTAGGCTTGTTCGCGATTTCTCTTAGCAGACTTACTAACTATTTTTGTAATGTTTTCTTTATGCGTACTTGTTTTACTTGTAACACGTTTATCTGTAAGTTTGTCTGTAAGTTTATCCCTAAGTTCATCTCTTAGCCCCTTGTTCTCTTCTTTTAGTTTTGTAATCTCACCGCGCAACTCTTCTTGAAGCGCGTAATTTGTTGCTAGCGTTTTTGTAATACTCTCAAGTGATATAAAAAACTGCTTAGGGCTAGCACCCTTTATATTCTCTAGAGTAGATGCAATAGTTATTAAAGACGGCAAGTAACTAAGTTTTGTCTCATCTGCCCCAAAGTCTATACTAAGCGCTTTGTTAAAAGTGTGGCGCTTGTAGGGGTTGTAAAAATTTGCGCCCTCTGCTTTAAGTTCTTTCATTGCGCGCTCTACAAGGGGCGGATTATTTAAAAGCGTGCTTCTGTATTTGTTCTGATACCTAAGCATACCTTGCTTGTCGCCGCCTATCTCGTATGTCACGCTTCTAACGCTTTTGCCCTTGCCTTGCTCTCTTAAAATGTGCTTAACCAAATCTAAAACTTCGTCTGCACCAAACGTAACAAACTCAGACTTTTTTATATCTTGTATGCCAAGTTGCTTTAGTTTTTCGTGAAGCAATGTGTGAGTGTCTTTACCCTTGTTTTGCTTGTCTCTTTCCCCGCGGCTATCTTTACGGCTTTGTCCAGTATTGCCCCGCTTGCCCTGCTTACCCGCCCTTGCGCTAGCACTACTCGCACCGCCACCTTGCCCACTCGAAGCACCTTGCCCACTAGCACCACCTACACTTTTCAGCCACTCGTTATACTCGCGTATTTTTAAATAGTATAAATTCCTAATGCTATTAGGCTGTTTGTTATATTTGTTGGCAATGTTTATAAATACGTCCTTTAGTGAAGTATTATTTTCTTGAGCCTCGCGCGCTTGCTTAAACAAATCTTTCACCTTAATCTCTGCCAATTTTTTTTTGCTAGACTTTATAGCCATTCTCTACCCTCCAAAAATGTTGCTACCTTAATATATATCTAAATAATCTTTGACAAACTAAACCAAAAGTATACCTAATTATTTTGCCTTTATTTGCATATATATAGACTATGTTAATACACGTTAAAAAATCTAAATTAGGAATGGTGCTTGTAGACAACCAAATATCAAACACCACAAACTTAAATAAAAATTTGCCAAACTCGACTACAATAAATTTGCAAAACGGGCGAGATGTTTTTGTGTCTTTTTTGCCAATAGACAGTACCCAGCAAGCGTCCGTTATACGCCTTACAAATATGGGCGACAAAATTATAGTTAGCGGACAAGGCGTAAAAACAACGCGCCATATAAAAAGCGGTGTTACAGCATTTTACACCATAGAGTTTTTGCACACAAGTGAGATTGAAGCCCCCGCAAAAAACAATCCGCCCCAACCCAAAAAAGCGCCCACAAACAAACTGCTTATAGGCTATGCTTTTTTTGATTATATGCTAGATAAGCACTACGAAAAAGCGCTTACATACCTAGCCCCCTCTCTTAAGCGCACATCTAGCACAAAAATGTTTAAAGAATATTTTGGCAACTTTAGCCGTGTCAAACCAACAATGTTAGAGGGCTTCAACCAAATAAATACAATAGCGCTACTGAGCAAAGAAGAAGACGACCTAGCCAACAATACAATATACAGCGCCAAAAGTTATATGCTAGAGATTATAGATGGGCTGATAGAAAATATAAATTTAATTTAATTTTTATCAGATTTTACTTGTAAGAAATGCGCAAAGTGTGGTATAATATTATTATACACATTTACTGCACAATATCTAAATATTACACATTTAAGCGTTGCTCTTTAGCAACCTACACGGAGGATATACAAATGGATTTTTCTAGACTAGATGTAGGCTTTCTACATACGGTATACATTATTTTAATAATCAGTTTAATACCAATTATCATTTTTACTTTTTGGGCGCAATGGCGAGTTTCATCTGCGTTTAATAGGTTTTCGCAAATTATGTCTAGGCGTGGCATAACGGGCGCTCAGTTAGCAGATGCAATTATTCAGCGCAAAAATTTAAACACCGCGCTTAAAATGCTTCCGCCCCATTCTAACCCGCTAGAAAATTATTTCGACCCACGCGATAATTCTATTGCACTCTCTCAACTAGTATTTAGTTCGCCAAGCATAACTGCACTTGGCGTATCGGCGCACGAAGTGGGACACGCGATTCAACACGCCGATAAATATCTACCATCTCGCGTAAGAAGCGCACTAGTACCCGTTGTAAACTTAGTCACACGCATTTCTATGCCTATTGTAATGATTGGCTTCTTGCTTTTGTTGTTTGCAATAATCACACCGCAGTTTGCACTTGTGTTTATGGTTGCGGGTATGGCAATGTACGGCGCAAGCACAATATTTATGCTAGCAACGCTTCCCGTAGAGTTTAACGCAAGCCGTCGCGCAATGGCAATGCTTAGTGAGAGCGGGGCGCTAGACCACGAAGAGCTTAGAGGCGCGCGCACAGTTCTAAACGCAGCAGCAATGACTTACGTAGCAAGTTTTCTAGTATCCCTAACCTACTTCTTAATATTCTTTGTAAGAGTACTAATAATACTAGCAGCAACAAGACGCTAGCAACCAAAAAGGGTTTTGAGCCACGGCTCAAAACCCTTTTTGATTGAATGAATAATGAATATTGAATAATGGTTACAACCCATTATATGCCCCTACGTTTGAACAGTTAGAAATAAGTGTTGGGTCACGGGGACGTGTTAACTGACCCAATAAACGTCATACTGAGCGTAGCGAAGTATCTAGGCGAAGCCGCATTTTCGCTTCGCTAGACCCTTCGCGTTGCTCAGGGTGACAGTTATATAGGTACTCACGTTAATCTTTCCCGCGCTAGCGGTGTAACATTTGGTTGCTTCGCAAGGTTGTAGTTTAGTGTTTAGTCTACCATTGAACAATAGTGCTAGTTTTCAAGTTTAAGAAAACTTGCGCTTTTTCAACCAATTTGTACATTGTAATTTGTAATTTCGCTTCGCTGACCGCTGGGACATCTGTCCCTACAACTTTTTAGTTTTTGCGTTAAACATAAGGGCAAACAAGTAAGAGAAGAATATTGCTGCTGCTATGCCTGCCGCTGTTGCCGACTTGCCACCTGTAATTGTGCCTAAGATGTTTTGCCATACGCTTTGGTCTTTAGAAGAGTCTGCTATTGCGCCCTTTGCAAGCGAATGCCCAAAGCCAAGTATTGGCACTCTTGCGCCCGCCTCGGCAAAATCTACAATATATTGATACACCCCAACCCCTTCTAGCAAAACGCCCGCTAGTACGAATATAACCATTATTCTGCCCGCAGTTAGTTTTGTATGGTTAAGCAAAACTTGAGCAATCATACAAATTAGCCCGCCCACTAAAAATACTTTTAAATAAACAATTATACTAGACATTTAAAAAACTCCTTATAATATTATAGCCCCGCCCCCGCGTGTGTTAGCACCCGCAATAGCACCCGCGTGTATTAGCACCCGCGCGTGTCCGTATCGAGACAAACAACTTGCTAACTACAAAATTGCTACTACTAAAACTTTTGTGTGTCGCCTATACTCTTTCTAAAACTACTGCGTGTGCTATGCACGGAATGCTTGCGCCTTGCAAAGCTGATGTTGGGCTGTGAAGCGCCCCTGTTGGAACAAACAAAACTTTTTTAAGTGGCTTTTTGTTTTGTGTATTGTTTTGCTCCTTTTGTGTCTCTGCCATTTTTGATTGCGCTTCATTGGCTGTTGTATCGCCTATTGTGTCGCCCTTTGTATCGCTTATATCTTCCGCTAGCATTCTTTTAATTACGTACGACGAAAATACTACAGCGCAACACCCCGCGCCCGAGCCACCTACTATTTTTTTACCGCGCGTGTTGTATATCATAACGCCGCAATCTTGATAGTTGTGGCTTAAGTCTATATCTTTTTCTTTTGCTAACTCTATCAGTATTTTTTTGCCAACTTCGCCAAGGTCGCCCGTTAGTATTGCGCAGTAGTCGCTTGGCTGTGTGTTTGTTGCACTAAAGTGTGTCTCTAATGTGCTTAGTGCGGCGGGCGCCATAGCAGCCCCCATATTGTTAACATCTGTTATGCCATAGTCTATTACTTTGCCTATAGTCGCCATTGTAATAGCCACTTGGTTGGTGGCTTGATTGTTGGTTTGGTTGCCCGCTTGGTTGTTTACTTGGCTACCCACTTGAGTATTTTTTACGACTGGTTTGGTTTTTGTATTACCCGCACCGCCCGCGCTAACAACTACAGCGCCCGCCCCTGTTACAGTATTTTGCGCCGCCGGCGTTGGCTGAACCCCCAACTCTAGCGGAAACCTAAACTGGCGCTCTGCACTAGAATAGTGGCTAGATGTTGCACATACTACTGTGTCTGCAAAGCCGCCGTCCAAATAAATTGCCGCTTGTATAAGCGCAAGCGCAAAGGTAGAACACGCGCCATAAAGCCCAACAAAAGCGCTATCAAACGCGCGCGCTGTATAGCCACTAGATATAATTTGGTTTAGCAAATCGCCCGCAAAAATTGTGTCTATGTCGCCTTTTTGTAGCCCCGCTTTTTCTATAACACTATCAATTGCAAACTGTTGCATCTTTTGCTCTGTTTGCTCGTACGTTTTAGTCCCCCACGTGTCGTCCTTTAGTGTATAGTCGAAGTACGCCTTAAGCGGTCCTTTAGCCTCTGATGGTCCGACAATAGAAAATGCCGCACTAATCAAAGGCTTACTTTTAAAAACTTTTGTATATTTACCTAATTGTTTCATAATTTTTTTTTAATGTACAAATTACAAATTACAATGTACAAATGTTATAGCATACCAAACAAAACTTTTTAACAGTCTCAATTTGCTAACTGCTAAAAAGTCAGATAATTTATGTGTGCAACATTTGTAATTTGTACATTGTACATTGTAATTTGTGTCAATGTAATTTGTAATTTGTAATTTAACTCAAGCCGTAAGCATAACGCCGTGCATAGCCCTTTATTGCGCTATCCGATGCCCCAAATAGCTCTCACCACCATTCTAACTAACGCCACAACTATGCTTGCTGCTACGCCGTTAACTACTACCGCACCGCCTATCAAAAACAATTTAGCCCCTAGCCCAAACACAAGCCCTTCGCGCTTGAACTCTATTGCTGGGGACGCCATAGCGTTTGCAAAGCCAGTAATCGGAACGATAGAGCCAGCCCCCGCGTGCTTTGTTATTTTATCGTATATGCCAAGCCCCGTTAAAAAGCAACCTAAAAATACAAGCGTTATTACAGTTGCTGCGTTAATCTCTTTTTGGTCTGAGAAAATAAAGCCATAAAGGTCGTATAAAATTTGCCCGATTATGCAAATTATTCCGCCAACAACAAACGCCATAATTAAGTTGCGCAAGTGGTTAGACTTTGGCATTTTAGACTCTACAAACTCGGCATACTGCTTGTTGCGCTCTAAATCAGCCTCTGGTATGGATATATCGTACTTTATATCTTGCTGGTCTGAATTAGCGCCACTACTACCCGCGCCACCGTTTGAAGCGCCCGAGCCTTGTTGGTTAAGTGTATTTGAATTTTCCATAACCATAGTATAGCCGCATTTACTAAAAATATTTTGCATTGCAAACTTTATTTTTTACGGTGTGGTTATTTTGACTTTATTTTTTCGGTGTGCCTATTTTGTTTTTTTCTTAGCTCCGATTTTTTTGAGAATGTAAATTTTTAAGTAATGCAAATTTTAATAAAGCAAATTTTTTTACACATATTAAGGCTATGAGAAAAAACAACTTTATTTTAATGAGTTTTGCGCTTGTAGCGGGCGCTATATTAACACTTGCTTTAGTGTTTAGTTTTGGTGGTAATACCAGCCAAGCGCCATCTTTTCATAGCGTGCATCACGACTTAGAGCAGTCTTTGCTTATTACAGAGAGTTTTGCAAGCGAGAGTGAGAGCTTACGTGAGATTAAAAAAAGCCTAGATAATAATCTAGACTTAATAGACTACAGAGGCACAAGGCTTAGCCAAAACACTATTTTAAAAATTGATGTGCTAAGTAGGCTTGTGCGACTAGAGCTTATAAACCTTAACTTTTATAAAAGCCGTTTGCAAAATGTTCAGCCAGACCACCCTTATTACAATCTGACCACTCAAATTTTAAACAACCAAACACAAATCTCGGCAGACAATATAGCACTTATCTTCACAGAAATTAACACCCTAGTAAGTGGCTACACCAAACTTAGAAGCAGTATGCCAAACAATATGGGCGAGCAAGGAAGTCACATCGAGCATACTTACCAATCAATTCAGCCAGCCAAAAACCAAAATCAATCTACCAACTCAAACTCGGGCAACCTAGAAAACATAACCAACCTATCAGACATAACAGAACTAGAAGAAGTAATAGACCTAGAAGAAATTCTAGAAATAACCGAACTAGCCGAAATCGGTGAAATCGCACTTTTGGCGTAGGCGCAACCTACCACATAATCTTGCCACCGCTAACTGCCTTTTGCTTCTACCTCGAATTCTTGTCGCATACGCTCTATTATTTTGGTCTCTAGCCGTGATACTTGTACTTGAGATACGCCTAGGGTGGCGGCTATCTCACTTTGAGTTTTATCTCTGAAAAACCTTAGTATTATAATTTTTTTCTCGCGCGTTGGCAGTTTTTCTATAAATTGTTTTAGCACAAACAAATCTAGCATATCATCATTTAGTGGCTCTGTTTGCAATGTGTCTATTAGGCTTCGCGAATTTTCACTATCATCTAACTTCTCGAACATAGAAACCGGCTTTTGAGCCGCCTCTAGCGCAAAAACAATATCTTGTGGGTCTACTTGCAGATGCTTAGCAATTGTGTTTATGGGCGGCTTTTCATCGTTTTTCTTTTTATAGTCTTCTATAAAGTAGGCGATTTTGTGTGCAAGCGTTTTTGTTTGGCGCGACACTTTTATATAGCCATCGTCTCGCAAAAAGCGCTTAATCTCGCCCGTTATCATAGGCACGGCGTAAGTCGAAAACTTAACCCCAAAGGTTAAATCAAAATTTGCTATGGCTTTTAAAAAGCCTATACTGCCTAGTTGGTAAAGGTCTGCATACTCTACGCCCCTGTTTTTGAAGCGCTTAACAATGCTTTTTATCAGCGGCGAATTCTCTTCAATTAATACAGTCTTGGCTCTCTCACAGCCAGTTTGTGCTTGTTCAACCAATTCTAATGTGTTACTTCTAATGATTTCCGCCATAAATTTTTTACCTAATAAATACTTCCTTAATACTAACTTTGCTTTGCCCTATGCTTTGCCCTATGTTTTGCCTTAAATATAATTCGCGCGAAGCGCGGTGTAGCATATGCTCGTTTACTTGTAAGAATGCTTTACTAGTTCGCTTACAAGTTCGCTATGCTTTTAAATAACTCTATTGTTGTGCCTTTGCCCTTTTCAGACTTAACCTCTAACTTGTCCATAAAAGACTGCATTACAGTAAAGCCCATACCGCTACGCTCGAAATGCGGCTTTGTAGTAAACAACGGCTGAATCGCTTCGTCTATGTTGTCTATCCCTATGCCCCTGTCACTTACTGTTATATGCACAAAATTACTTGCCGTATCTATCACGCACTCTACCCTAATCTCGCCACCCCGCCCTTCATAGCCGTGAACAGCGCAATTAGTAACCGCTTCCGACACAGCAGTTTTAATATCGTTAATCTCTTCTATGCTCGGGTTAAGCGGCACGCAAAAAGCAGCCACCGTGCTTCTGACAAATGCTTCGTTGTGGTGGTGCGCATCTACTATAAGTGTCATCTTGTTTAAAGAACTAGATGCGCTTGGTTTTTCTTTAATCTCTTTTTTTACTTTAATTTCATTTGGTTTTAATACTCTTAATTTTTTACTCATTATGTATCTCCATTAGGTTAGAGTGGTGTCTGCAACCGTATCCACGAGCATATTTTTGCAATTTTAGCACATCACTTCGTTGTTTTCTCCTTGCGTACATCCAGTACGCGCGTCAAAAACGCCTTGTTATGTATCTAAAATTGCTTCAATCTGCTTCGTGTCTAGGTTGCGACACCACTCTTATTTTTTATTTTTTGTTAAGCCTAACTGATTTTTGGCATTATGTCGAAAAGACCGGTCGCCCTAAAAATTTTTTCTACTTGCGGGGTTGGCTCTTTAACGTAGACGTCGGTCATTCTTTGCTTTAACTTTTTGTATCTGCCTATCAAAACCCCAATGCCCGTAGAGTCCATAAAAGACAACCCGTTTAAATGAAAAACCACGCTAACCATATTGTTGCTGTCTATTAAATTGTCTAGACTGCTTCGCGTGTTTTGCGCCGTCCCCTCGCTCAGTTCACCATTCAAATAAATGTGCAAAACCTTGTTTGCTACTTGATATTTTATATTCATAATTTTTTTCCTTAACTTGATTTTATTTTTTAGCCTCTTAATTATAGCAAAAGCAAGCGCAAATAAATTTAGAACTTTTGTCTAATTCTGTGAACTTTTGGTGAGGCTTGATATACAAAATTTTTGTCGGTGACCTGCCCTTAAAAAATAAATTTAAAAAAGTTTGTGAAAACGCTTGCTTTTCTTTTTCTTTTGTGTTAATATATATTTAACAACTTTAACAAAAAAGAAATATTGAGTTGTTAAACGACAAATTATGGCGGGGCTTGATAGTGAAATTTTTTCTCGGTTGTTTGCTTTGGCAAACAAAGGTTCAAAAATTTCATATCTGCGCCGTACGGGAGTTATATGCTCCGCAACGACAAAGATTGGGGGAAAAAATTATGTCGCAAAAAAAATTAATTCTGCCAGCAAATGGCAAAGAAGCAAAAGATAAGCAAAAAATTGAGGGTGGCTCTGCACTACCAAAAGTAGCAAGCCAGCACCTTGTTCAAAGAGGAAACTTTCTTTTCTCGCAAACAGTATACTCAGACGGAAGTATGTCGCTACGCTCTATCTCAAAGCCGTTAATCAGCGAGCAGGGATAAGCGAACAGCGTTAGTCAGCGAACAGCGATGAGCGGTCAGCGGTCAGTTTCTGTTACATAGGTCAATAAGGGAAGAGATAAAGGCTTTTAAAACAATGGTTAAATAGCCAGCCTTTAAACAAAATACAAATAAAAAAAGACTTCGGGGTTTTTTAAACCTCAAAGTCTTTTTATTGTTTTAAGCCAAAACTGTTTAATGGAAAGTTGCTAAATTCAAACAGCACCAAACTTGTTTTACCTACAAAAGTTAGACTGTTCAAAAGCAATAGTATTTAATGTGTGTAACCACTTTACACTTTACACTCTACACTTTACACTCTCTACATCACTTAATAATAGATGCTTTAATCAATTTCTCTGCTTCCTTTCTGCCGTACGTGTTTAGAATTTCTACCTTTTTGCCCTCTAGTGTTTTATAACTCTCTAAAAAGTGTTGAATCTCTTTTATGAAGTGGTCTGGCAACTCACATATATCATTATACGAGTTATAGTATGGGTCTTTAAAAGGTATTGCTATAATCTTGTCGTCCGACTCGCCCGCGTCCAACATCTTTATAACCCCAACCGGATAACACCTAACAATACAGTACGGAACAAGCGGGTCAGAACACAGCACGAAAACATCCATAGCATCGCCATCTGGGCAAAGCGTATGCGGAATAAAGCCATAACTGTGCGGGTACTGCATAGATGTGTGAAGTATGCGGTCTAATTTCAAATAGCCCGTCTCTTCGCACACTTCAAACTTTGCCTTACTACCCTTACTAATTTCTATAGCCACCAAAAAATCGTTCTGCTTAATTTTATCTCTTACATTTAATGCTTTCACACAAACCTTCCGTTTGACGATTTGTCTTAAACTATGTTTCTAAACCGCCCTATATCCGTTAATCAGATTTTTGTTTTTATAATTTAGCCTCACACAGCCCAATACCTATAACAGCACTAAGTTGTGGTGAGACGCTAGCGCGCCGATATATATATTTTTTAGCCTTGTGATTACGCCCGCAACTCTCACAAGCCAAACCCTACCTGAAAACTGCGGAAGCACTTAGATAAAAAATTTATACATCAAGCGCTTCGCCATTATCCATAAGCAGACTTATCAGCCCTTGCCCGTATTCTATGCTTGCAAAAAGCGGGATAAATACTACTGCAACAGTTACCATCAACTTGATTAAGTTGTTAAGCGCTGGTCCTGATGTGTCTTTAAACGGGTCGCCTACTGTGTCACCCACAACAGACGCCTTGTGCGTCTCGCTACCCTTTTGACCCGTAGCCTCTACATACTTTTTTGCATTGTCCCAAGCGCCACCCGCATTAGCCATAAATATTGCAAGCACAAGCCCACTCGCTAGTGCACCTACAAGCATTCCGCCAAGCCCAACATACCCAAGCGTTATACCAACAGCAATCGGGCTTAAAAACGCAAGCGTCCCCGGCACAATCATCTCTTTAAGCGCCGCCTTTGTAGATATATCTACGCACTTTGCATAGTCTGGTTGCTGAGTGTCTTCCATAATTCCCGGATACATTTTAAACTGCCTACGCACCTCTTCTATCATAGCAAACGCCGCACGCCCAACAGAATTCATAGTAAACGCGCTAAACAAAAACGGTAGCATTCCGCCAATAAGCACGCCCGCTATAACAATCGGGTCTATTAAATATGGCATCTGAATAACCACACCATCTTCCGCAAGGGTGGTCGCAAATGTTGTAAAAAATACTACAAGTAACAAAAGTGAAGTTAGCGCCGCGCTTCCAATACAAAAGCCCTTGCCTATAGCCGCTGTCGTGTTGCCTACTGCATCTAACTTGTCTGTAACTTCCCTAACTTCCGGCTCTAATTGAGCCATCTCTGCTATACCGCCCGCGTTGTCTGCAATTGGTCCGTAAGCATCAGACGCTAGCGTGCTTCCCATAGTAGATAACATACCAACTGCCGCCAAAGCAATTCCGTAATGCCCGCCAACTAAATAACCAACAATCGCAACAACAACAATGGTTAAAATCGGAAGCGCGGTAGACATCATACCAACCGCAAGCCCAGATATTAGGTTTGTTCCAGCACCCGTCTCAGATTGCTTAGCAATCTCTTTAACGCTTTTATACTCGCCAGAAGTATAAACTTCTGTAAAAAAGCCTATCGCTATACCCGCTGCTAAACCTATTGCTACAACAACAAATGCGTGAAAGCTTTCAAAAAACACAAAACTTAAAATAGCCGCCGCAAGTAACGACACGCCACCCGCAATATAAGTAGATAAATTCAACTTCTTGCCCGGGTTGTCTGTTTTGCCCCTAACAAAAAGCCCGCCTATGAATGATGCTACAATTCCCGCCGCTAACACAAGCGTTGGAAATAATATTACATAAAGCGTGTTAATATACTCACTAGCAAACATAACCGGCGCTAAAACCGCTATTGCCAAACACGCAATTAAACTTCCGCTATAACTCTCAAATAAGTCCGCGCCCATACCCGCAACGTCGCCCACGTTGTCGCCTACGTTGTCTGCAATAACGGCAGGGTTTCTTGGGTCGTCTTCTGGTATGCCCGCTTCTACCTTGCCTACTAAGTCTGCGCCAACATCAGCCGCCTTTGTGAAAATTCCGCCACCAACACGCGCAAAAAGTGCAATTAAAGAACACCCCAAAGCAAAGCCCATAACAGAGTTTATAATGCCCGTTGTGATATCCCCGCTAGCGCCATCTATGCCCCAAAAAAGAAGCACAAGCCCGCTTACGCCCGCAAGCCCAAGCCCTACTACCGCAAAGCCCATAACAGAGCCACCTTGGTAAGATACGCGAAGCGCGCCGCTCATACCCTCTTTTTGAGCCTTTTCTGTTGTTCTGCCGTTTGCGTTTGTTGCTGTAGACATTCCTAAAAAGCCCGCAAGCCCGCTAAATACAGCACCCGCCAAAAACGCAACCGCTGTTTGCCAACTCCACGTAGCAAAGCCTACCGCCACAGCAATTATTACTGTAAAGATTGCAAGAATCTGATACTCGCGCTTTAAAAACGCATTAGCACCCTGCTTAATAAAACCCGTAAGCTGTGCTACCCTTTCGTTTTCAATCTTAATTTTTCTAATTTTTAATTTGGTCACTAAGGCGTAAGCTAAACCCAATACACCCACCCCTAGCGCAATAAGTAAAAAATAATAAGACATAACGTTTTTCTCATTCCGGACGTTGTTTAGTATTTGTCTATCCCCTAGACAGCAACACCCAAACATTTGTGGCAATGCCACCACTTCAAAAATCACCACCCGCCAATAAGCCGAATAAGTCAAAAAGCGATTTTCCGGGCGATTTTTCGTGCGATTTTTCGTACAAAAAAAAGTATACCACATTTCAAAACAAAAAGCAACTAAAATCAATAACGTTTTTACCACTCTGCCAAAACAAAAAAAGCCCCGCTAAAAAAATTTTAACAAGACTTTCACAAATTGGTGACCCTACGGGGAATCGAACCCCGCCCCCCTGCGTGAAAGGCAGGTATCCTAACCGATAGACTATAGGGCCAAGTATTAATTTAAAAAATGGGTGCGGGGGCAGGATTCGAACCTGCGACCTTCGGATTATGAGCCCGACGAGCTGCCTAACTGCTCCACCCCGCGTCGTAAAAAAATCGAATGTAAGTTTTGAAAAAGTTGGTAGCGGCGACTGGAGTCGAACCAGCGACCTACCGAGTATGAACCGGTTGCTCTAGCCAACTGAGCTACGCCGCCACGGAATGTTAAAATACCAAACAATACCCTAACTAATACATTATATTATAAAACCCTATTAATTGTCAAGCGTTTACACATATTTTACAAAAAAAATTGTGATTGTGCGCCACTTTGTTTTACGTACGAACGTCCCAATCGCGAAAAATTTTACACATCTAGCGCCTTGCCTAGTCCGAATACGAAGTAGAATAGTACTATTATTGCTTGGATTGGGGCGGCTATTACGTAGAATATGAAAGGGTGTTCTGTGTCGAATGATAGGTGGGCGGCTAGGGATAGTGTCCATAAAAGCGCGGATATAGATATTATCACAAAAACCCTATGTAAACTAAAGCCCCTAAAAATTAAGTGCTTGCCCCACAGCCCGCTAAATATTATGGCCACGACCGCTGCAAACGGCATTGCGTATATGTAGAACATCCACGAGTGCTGAATTCTAACACCCGTTGGAAGTATAACCGAAAACCCGAACAAAAAGGTCGCCACAGTAAAAACAAACATTATGCTCATAATCGGCACTATAACCCTTACGTTCCAGCGCTCTGTAAGGGGCTTCTTTTTTGCGCGGGTTTCAACACCCGCCAGAACTTCCGCTTTTTCAGAATTTAATATGTCTACAACCCTTATGCCAAAAACATTTGCTAACTTAATAAGTATGTTAAGGTCTGGAATGCCATCGCCCCGCTCCCACTTAGATATTGCTTTGTCTGTATAGTTTATTTTATCGGCTAACTCTAGTTGCGTATAGCCCGCCCTTTTTCTGAAAAAAGCAATGCTTCGCCCAACCCTTTTAGCAAGGGCATATTCGCTTAACTGCTCTATTGCCGTATTATCTAAGTTGTGAGTTTCGTTTTCTACCATACCTTTTTTTCTTTTGGGATTGTGGGTACGCCCTCAAACACTATTGCCGACGCGCTAGTGATATCTGCGGACACACTCAGACAAAAATTTTACTTATCAAGCCTTTATTTTTTTGCTTCCCTAATTTGTCTGTCCATATCGCGCTTTACATCTCTATCTTTTATAACATTCTTTTTGTCGTACGTGTGCTTACCTTTTGCTAGCGCTATTTCTACTTTAACAAGCGCGTCTTTAAAATATACTTTTGTTGGCACAAGCGCAAAACCCTTTTGTGCAACCTTGTCTGCTAGTTTGTTGATTTGCTGTTTTTTAAGCAACAATTTTCTGACGCGCCGCTCTTCTGCGTTATAGTGGCTTCCCTTCTCGTAAGCGGCAATATACATATTTAATAGAAAAACCTCACCATCTCTAATAGTGGCGTAACTGTCGTTTAAATTAATGCTTCCTTTGCGAATAGACTTAACTTCGCTTCCAACAAGTTTTATACCACATTCTAACTTGTCTAAAAAATGATAGTTAAACCCCGCCTTCCTATTTGTAGTAACAATTTTCATAACTTCTCGCGTGTATGCCCTAGCCCGCATAAAAGCGCCTTTGCCCTTACTGCTATCACTATGCTAGCGTTGCCCTTGCAATAAGTATAAACTTTAGTTTGTCGTTTGTCAAGTGTTAGCATTAACATAAAAAAGTTTTTCGATTTACATTAGCAATATTTCCGTGGTCTTAAAAAAAATACTGTGTTTAAATGGTTGCAAAGTTTTGCGTTTTATGCTAAAATATCTAGGTAAACAAATATAGGAGAAAACTTGAAAAGGCTACTGTTTATGTAATCTTTTTAGAAAGTTTTGTGGCTGGGCTTTTAAATAAATGTCTTTGCCACCCGAAAGAAATATGAAAGTTTTAGTACAAGGGATAGATTTGTCTGAAGCGGCAAGCCGAGTTGGAAAAGCACTAGGTACGCGTACTATCAACCCAATTTTAGAAGGCATAAAGTTAAAGGCAGAGAACAATACGCTTACACTAACCGCCACAGACTTAGAACTTGGCATAGAAAAAACAATTAATGCAGATGTTGCGCTTGAGGGCGAGGCGGTTATTCCGGGAAAACTTTTTTTAGACTTGGTGGCGCGTTTAAAAAACACGGCTATTGAAATGGGCATTGAGGGTTCTAAACTTGTTGTTAAGTATATGGAAAACAAAATGGAGTTTGCCTTATTAAGTGTAGATGAGTTTCCAGCGCTTGCAAAGTTAGAAAACGCCGACTGGTTTACAATTCACCCAAACGAGTTTAAAGATTTAATAACTAAAACGGTTTTCTCTGCCGCAACGGAAGACAGCCGCCCAATACTAAAGGGGTGTCACCTAGACTTAACAGACAAAACGCTTACGGCGGTTGCGCTAGATGGCTACAGAATGTCGCTAGCTAAGCGGCAAGTAGAAAAGGCTTCTGCTGGTATATCTGTTGTTGTGCCGGCTAGAAGTTTAAACGAGGTTGCCGCTCAACTTGAGGGGGACGAGCCGGTTGTTGTGTCTGTGCAAAAAAACTATCTGATGGTAGACTTAATACATACGCGCCTTGTAACAAGGCTTTTAGAGGGCGACTTTATAAACTACAAGCAAATTATTCCAACCGAGGCTCAAACCACAATTACTGTAAGCAAGGCGCAGTTTGATGAGGCACTATCGCGCGCATACTTACTAGCGCGGGGCGACCGCAACAACCTTGTAAGGCTGAGCGCAAGTGGCAATTTGCTTACTATAACATCTAACACAGACTTTGGCTCTATAAAAGAGATTGTTCCTGTTGGGATAGAGGGTGTGGATATAACAATAGCGTTTAACGCAAAATATTTTGCGGACGCCCTGCGCGTAGCAGACGATGAGCATTTAAAAATAGCATTTGAGGGCGCAAGCAAGCCCGCAATTATCAGACCAGACAAAGACAAGGGCGAGAGTTTCTTGTTTTTGATACTACCAGTAAGGGTTCTGTAGCCCCCCGTTTGATGCCAAAGCGCCGCAGTTTCAGTGTAGCAAAGCCCGTTTGATGCCAAAGCGCATAATTTTTTAGAAAGTAAACTTGTGGTTGTATTTAATTTTGAACCTTTGTTTTTCGCAGAAAAACAACCGAGAAAAATTAAATACAAACCCACAAGGCTAAATAAATAAGGAGATTTAAATATATGCCTAAACGTACCTATCAGCCTAAAAAAAGGCAACGTAACAAAGTACACGGATTTAGAGCCAGAATGAAAACACAAGGTGGCAGAAAAGTTTTAGCCCGCAGAAGAGCGAGAGGTAGAAAAAAACTTACTGTTGCAGACCTGTAACTAAATTCCAAAACTAAAGTCCGCCACAATTTTTAATGGCGGGCTTTTTTCAAGAGGACAAAAAAATGCGGAAGTTTCTTAGTTTAATATCGCGCGCTATACACGACTATAGTATGATAAAAGATGGCGATAAAGTTTTAGTTGGTATATCTGGCGGAAAAGACAGCACGCTTTTAGCGCTTGCTTTAGGCTACATTCAAAAATATTACAAGACAAAGTTTGAGTTAAGGGCGCTGATGATAGACCACGGGTTTGAAGAAGTTACCGAGGCTCAGGTTAACGCCCTTGTAGAATTTTTGGCGAGCCACGGCATAAAAATGGATATTGTTAAAACCAATATCAAGCAGATTGTGTTCGACCAGCGCAAAGAAAAAAACCCGTGCTGGCTTTGCGCAAGGTTTAGGCGTGCTGCGCTTTGCGAGTATGCGCGTGAGAATGGCTTTAATAAAATTGCGCTTGGACACCATAAAGACGATGTTATAGAAACCCTTTTGCTTTCTATTTTTTACGAAGGGCGGCTTTCTACGTTTGGTCCGATAACTCATTTGGATAGAACAGACACAACAATTATACGCCCGATGATTTACGTAAGTGAAAACACGCTTATCGCTAATGCGAAAAATCAGAACTACCCTATTATAGAAAACCCTTGCCCGTACGACAAAAACACTCAGCGCACATACGTAAAGCGCCTTATAAAGCAGATAGAAAAAGATGTTCCGCCGGTTAGAGACAGAATGCTGTCTGCACTAACAAACCCACAGCGTAATAACCTATGGGACCAATACGAAAAGCAACAGCCTTTCAAAAAAACCAAAACTGTTAGCACTAAAGTTGTTACTGTTAAAAAGGTGCAAAAAACAAAGGCAAGCCCAAAAATCAATGCAGACCCAACAAAAGCGCCCGAGTATAGCACGCCTGTACTAGCAGATGTGCCTAAAAAAACTACTACTAAGGTTACTGCTAAGGCAACCGCCAAGACAGCCACAAAGGCAACCACAAAGGCAACAACAAAAACCACTACCAAAGCAACCACCACTAAGGCTACAAAAACTAAAGCAGAACCCCGCTAAAAATATGCAAAAAAAATATAGGCTTAAAAAAAATAAAGATTATCAAAAACTTTACAAAACAGGCAAATCTTTTGCGTGTAAATATTTAATATTGCATTACGCACCGCTTAAAGACAAAACAGCGCTAAGCATAGGCTTTTCTGTGTCGGGCAAACTTGGCAAGGCTGTAAAGCGCAATAAACTGCGCCGTCAAATTAAAGAAGCGACGCGTCACTTACTATCTAACATACCGCGTGGCTACAATCTAATTATAACAGCACGCACCACCGCCGCGGGTATCCCCTACAAAACCATATCAGACAGCATAAAATATATGCTTAAAAAAACAAACCTTTGGCTTGGCTAGTTGCACCTGCAAAAACCAATACGACGAATTTCTATCTTCGCTTCGCTACGAAAATTACGTATATGGTTAGGTGCATACCGCGCACAATGTTATTATGAAAAAAATTTTACACACCCTAAGGGAAATTTACATCATACCCATACGCATATATCAGCATACCCTGTCCGCCCTTATCGGCAACCGCTGTGGCTTCACCCCCACTTGCTCTACCTACGCAATGCACGCCATAAAAAAACGCGGTATAATAATAGGTACAATTATGGGTGGCTTTCGCATACTAAAATGCAACCCCTTTTCTAAAGGCGGCAACCACTACGTCCCCGACCGCTTCAAAGACATAAAACACGTACTGTAAATACAGCATTCTACAAAATAAGTCAAGTGTCTGTCGAAAGTTTTAGACACAGCAATCTAGATATTATGCCTAGTGGTATAATGAGATATGCTTAAATTTGGTGAAAGATTATTTGAATTACGGAATGAGAAAAATCTCAGCACAAGACACCTTGCTGCTGAATTAGGTATTCATCACTCTGCAATATCTAAATGGGAAAAGGGTGAACACGAACCTTTAATCAGTATTGTAATAAAGTTGGCGAAATATTTTGATGTTTCTGTTGGCTATATGGCAGGTGTAGAAGATTAATGAAAAAACCTTACACAATAGAAAAGTTTGGAAAACGGCTTTTAGAGTTAAGAAAAGAAAAAGGTTTAACCACAAGGCAACTTGCCGACAAACTAGGTTTTTCTCAAACTGCTATAAGTAATTGGGAAAACTTAAACCGAGAGCCTAGTTTAACATATGTTGTTAAACTAGCACAGTATTTTGATGTTTCTGTTGGTTATATGGCAGGCACAGAAGATTAGGGTACTGTTTTGTATATCAATTTTTCATAGCGCACCACAACAATAAATCACAAAAGGTCTTAGCGTTTTTTTCTAAGACCTTTTTTTAGTTTAATAACCCACTTAGTAACTTGCCCGCGCTAGCGGGTGTAACATTTGGTTGCTTCGCAAGGTTGTAGCATAGTGTTTAGTCTACCCTTGCATTATAGTACTAGTTTTAAGTTTAAGAAAACTTGCGCTTTTTCAACCAATTTGTACATTGTAATTTGTAATTTATTGCCCGCGCTAGCGGGTGTAGCCATTGTTCATTGTTCACTGTTCACTGTTCAATTTTGTTACTTGTTCAATTTTGTTACTTATTGCCACAACAAGTCTTATATTTTTTGCCAGAGCCACACGGGCAAGGTGAATTTCTGCCTACCCCTGTATCTGCGCGCTCTGGTACGTTTGCGCCACCGCCCGATGTTTTTAGGTTTTGTGGGGCGCTACGCCTTTGAATTGGTGTTCTGTTTACATCTGCTTTTATTAAGAAGTGGCAAACTGTGTCGCGTATAGATGTTGTAAGTTTTTCGAACATATCGAAGCCCTCGCGCCCGTATGCTTTAATTGGGTCTTGCTGTCCGTGTACCATTAGTTGTATGCCGCGCTTTAAACTTTCCATCTCATCTATATGCTCTGTCCACTTGTCATCTATTATGTCTAGCATTGCTATGCGCTCGCCCTCGCCGTAGTCTATGCCTTGCTCTTTATAAAACTCGAACTTTTCTTTGTATTGCTGAACCACTACTTCTTTAAGCTCTTCTATTTTTGCATCTATGCCGTGCTTTTCTAAACTTTCTACATCGAAAAAGTCGTACGGCTTGTAAAGAAGTTTGTCTTTAACAACCTTGTTAAGCGCTTCCATATCCCACTCTGATGGATGCTCATCGTACTCTGCGTGTTCATCTATAACATTCTCAACAAATGTTGGAAGCATTTTTAGAATGTTCTCGTGTAAGTCTTCGCCTGATAATGCCTTGTTGCGCTCTTCGTAAATTATTGTGCGCTGTTTGTTCATTACGTTGTCGTACTCTACTACATATCTTCTGTAAGCGTAGTTTCTGCCCTCTATTGTTTTTTGAGCAATCTCTATCATCTTTTTTGTTGGTATTGCCGTGTCTTCATCTGCCCGCATAAACGTGACAATTCTTTTTAGTCTCTCGCCCGCAAAAAGCCTTATCATATCGTCTTCTGCTGAGAGATAAAAAAGTGTCTCGCCCACATCGCCCTGTCTACCCGCACGACCGCGCAACTGGTTGTCTATTCGCCTAGACTCGTGGCGCTCTGTGCCTATTACATAAAGCCCGCCCTTTTTAATAACCTCGTTCTTTTCTTCTTCGCACTCTTCTTTAAACTGTTTGTAAAGTTGCTCGTACTTCTCTCTTGCCTGTAGTAATGTAGCATCATCTGTATCCTCGTGGCTGTCTGCAAACTCTACTTGCTCTTCTTCGTAGCCTAACTCTCGCATTTTGCGCTTTGCAGAATACTCTGGATTACCACCTAGTAAAATGTCCGTACCACGACCCGCCATATTCGTAGCAATTGTAACAGCGCCCAACTTACCCGCTTGCGCTATAATCTCTGCTTCTTGCGCGTGGTTTTTAGCGTTTAAAACTATATGCTTAATGCCGCGCTTTTTAAGTTCTTTAGAATGCTCTTCAGAACTCTCTACCGACACAGTACCAACAAGTATTGGCTGACCCCTTTCGTGACGCTCTTCTATGTCGTTCATTATGTGTTTCATTTTGGCTTGCTTGTTTATAAACAGCAAGTCTTTATTGTCTTTTCGCTGGCTTGGAATATTTGGCGGAATTATAACTACATCTAGCGCGTAGATGTTGTTAAACTCTGTCTCTTCTGTTTTAGCAGTACCAGTCATACCAGATAACTTCTTGTAAAGTTTGAAGTAGTTTTGGAATGTTATGGTTGCCATTGTTCTGTTTTCGTTTCTAACCCTTAGCCCCTCTTTTGCTTCTATTGCTTGGTGTAAGCCTTCTGAGTATCTACGCCCAACCATTTGTCTGCCCGTAAACTCATCTATAATAACAATCTCGCCGTCCAACACCAAATAGTCGCTGTCGCGCTTCATAAATCTATGAGCCTTAAGTGCTTGGTGAATGTGGTGGTTTAAGTCTGTATGCTCTATGTCTGAGATGTTATCTATTGCAAAATAGCGCTCTGCCGCCCCCGCGCCCTCTTCTGTAAGCGTTACGCTCTTTTTCTTTTCATCTACTTCGAAGTCTTCATCTTCTTCTAGCCTTTTTACAAACTGATTTACGCGCGCGTATAAATCGGACGACTTGTCCCCCGCGCCTGATATAATAAGCGGGGTTCTTGCCTCGTCTATAAGTATGCTGTCTACTTCATCTATAATTGCAAAGTCTAGCCCGCGCTGAACCTTATCTTCTTTGCGCTTTACCATATTGTCGCGCAGATAGTCAAAGCCTAACTCGTTGTTTGTTGCGTAGGTTATATCGCACGCGTAGGCTGCGCGCTTTTGCTCATTAGTCATACCCGGCACAACAACGCCAACGCTAAGCCCCAAAAACTTATGGATTTTACCCATCCACGCCGAGTCCCTTTTTGCTAGATAGTCGTTAACCGTAACTATATGAACACCATCGCCCTTAAGTGCAGACAAATAACTAGGAAGCGTAGCCACAAGTGTTTTACCCTCTCCAGTACCCATTTGTGCAATTCTGCCTTGAAAAAGCGCAATGCCACCCATAAGTTGTACGTAAAAATGCCGCATTCCTAAAACGCGCTTGCCCGCTTCCCTTACAACAGCGTATGCTTCCGGCATCAAATCGTAAATGCTCTCGCCGTCACTTAGCCTTTCTTTAAACTCTTTCGTTTTTGCTTTAAGCTCGGTGTCCGTTAGTGCAGAAATTCCGCCCTCTAGCGCTTCTATTTTGTCTGCTATTTTTTTAAGTGCTTTTATGTGGCGCTTGTTATCATCACCAAAAATTATGTTTAATAATCCCATTAAGTACCTCTTTTTTTTGAGTGTAGAGTGTAGAATGTAAAGTGTAAAGTGGTTAAATTCATTAAATGCTTTACTTTTGAACAGTCGCAAATTTTTACTTTTACGCATTTGCTCGTGAATACTTTGCCCGCGCTAGCGGGGTGAAATCACTTTACACTTTACACTCTACACTTTACACTAAATAATATTTTACACTAAAGTTTTAAAAATGTAAAGCCATTTTTACGCATATATAATTTGTTTTTACAAATGCTAAATTTATATATTTATAGTTATAAGGAGTTTTAAAATGTCTAAAAATAAGACCGACAGATTTACAGACCAATTTGTAGAAGGGCTTGGCGCAAGCAAGGGGCATTTCTGTATAAATTGTATCCATTTCAAGCAAGACTTATGCCAGTTGCTAAAGAAACAAGTAACCGCTAAATTTTACTGCTCTATGTGGAGTGAGAACATATTTTAGAAGTGTAAAGTGTAGAATATTTAGTGTAGAATATTTAGTGTAGAGTGTAAAGTGTAGAGTGTTTACACCGCTAGCGCGGGCAGTATTTGTTTGGCAAAATAAAAAAGATTAAGTTTTTACGAGAAAGTAATATCAAGCCGTTCAAAAGTAAAAGCATTTAATGAGTTTAACCACTTTACACTCTACACTTTACACTCTACACTCTCTCTAAGCTTTAAACCCTAACTCTTTCATTTGTTCTTTAAATTTGGCTTGGGGGCTTTCTGTTAAAAAATGTAGTAGCATACTATAGCGCTCTTTTGTGTAGTTGTTTTTTACCATACGCTTTAGTATGTCACTCTCTCCCACAATTACAACCATACCCTTAGCCCTTGTTATTGCTGTGTAGAGTAGGTTGCGCGTAAGCATCATATAACCCGCACTTACTATTGGAAGCACCACCGCTTGCCACTCAGAGCCTTGCGACTTATGTACTGTTATTGCATACGCTAGCATAAGTTGGCTTAGTAACTCTTTAGTGTAGGTTGCAACGCGCCCATCTTCCATCTCAACCTTTGCGCTTGTGGCATCTGTATTTATTTCTATAATAAAGCCGATGTCGCCGTTAAACACACCCAAGCCTTCTAGCCCGCCTCTTTCCCAAACTAAGTCGTAGTTATTTTCTGTGTGCATAACTTTGTCGCCTACCCGAAGTAGCATATCCCCCACTTCTAGTTGGGGCTTTTTTTGTCTTTTAACAACTTGTTCTTTACTGTCTGCCCACATACCTAACTTTTCTGTGTAGGGCGGATTTAGCAATTGTTGCAGTTGGGTATTTAAGTTGTTAACACCGCACACGCCTTTTTTAAGCGGGGCTAGCACTTGTATATCTGTTGGCAAAATATTTAAGTGAGTTGGCAAACGCTCTGTAACAAGCCTACTAGTTTCTGCTAAAATATCTTGGTGGGATATATGCTCTATAAAAAAGAAGTCTGTAGCATTTTTGTTGTCTACCTTTGGCATTTTGCCTTGGTTAACCAAATGGGCATTTGTAACAATTAGGCTGTTCTCGCTTTGGCGATAAATTTCTGTAAGGCGGGTGGTGCTAAACTTTTTAGACGCTAGTATGTCTGCTAGTATGTTGCCAGCGCCAACGGACGCTAGTTGGTCTGCATCGCCAACCAAAATCAAGGCGCAACCACGCTTCAGCCTTTTAACAAGGTGGTTCATTAAAAACGCGTCTACCATACTCACTTCATCTACTATAACGCAGTGTGTGTCTAGAGATGGCTGTATTTCCCCACCCCTGTTGCTTGGGTCTAGTTCTAGAAGTCTGTGAATGGTTTTGGCCTCTACCTTTGTGCTTTCTTCTAGTCGCTTTGCTGCCCTACCCGTTGGCGCACACAAACTGAAGTATGCGGTAGATTTAGAAACGCTGTCGCTATCTAGCAAAGCCCTTGCGCCCAGCACATAAATTATGCCCTTTATGATTGTGGTTTTACCAGTACCCGGTCCGCCCGTTATTATAGACACGCCGTTTATGCAAGCCTCTAGTATTGCCCTTTTTTGTGTTGTGTGCAGAGTTATTTTGTTTACGCGCTCGTACTCTGATATTAGGGTTTGTATGTCTTTTTCTTTTTGCGTTGGGATAAAGTCGTCTCTTAGCCTTTCTAAAAGGTGGGCTATGTTTTTTTCTGTGCGATAAAACTCTATGCTTGCAACCGCCTCTATGCTCTCAACCTTGCTATCAAGCTTACTATCACCCACCGTCTCATCTGCTTTTTTTGTGGCTTTAGACACGTTAAGTATTTTAATTGCGCCGTCTAACTGCATTCCCGTTAAAATCTCTTTAGCCATTGTTTCCATAGCGCCAAACGGCATTTTTAAAAGGTCTGCCGTATTCTCTATAAGTTTTTGCTTTGGCAAGTATGTGTTGCCGTTAGATATTGCCGCGTTTTTTAGTGTGTAAACAAGCCCCGCACGTGCGCGCTCTTTACTGTCTGCCGGAAGCCCCAAGCCCCTTGCTATTTTGTCTGCCGTTAAAAAACCTACGCCATCTACATCTTCTACAAGCCTGTATGGGTTTCGCTTGACAATATCCTCTACCGCGCCACCGCCCGCCTTTTTTCTGGCTAGAAATGTTGTGTTGTCGCGCGGGTCGTACGTTTTGTAAATTTTAAGCGCCAAGTTTATACTCATACCCGCGCTTTGCAAATACATTATAGTCGCTTGCATCTCTTGTAAGTTAGAGAATTGCTCGCCAATCTCTTTAGCCTTTTTTTCTGATATGCCCTTAACCGCCTTAAGTTTTTGCGGTTCGTTTTCTATAATTTTAAGCGTGTCTTTGCCAAACATCTTCACGATGTTTCCTGCCGTTGCCGGACCAACGCCCTTAATAACCCCGCTTCCTAAATAGTTTTTAACAGCATCCATCGTGGTTGGCTTTTTAAGAGTGGCGCGCTTAACCCTAAACTGATTGCCATACTTTGGGTCTATAATAAACTGCCCAAAAACTTCTGCATCCATACCATCATGCACATCGCCCGCAAAACCAACACAAGACACGGCTGCCTCATCTGTTTTCAACTCGAAAACCGCAAAGCCGCCCTGCCCTTTGTAAGTAACACTTTTTATAACACCTTTTAAATTCTGTTCCATAAATTTTTTATTGTAAAGTGTAAAGTGTAGAGTGCTTCTTTAAGTTTAAAGTGTAAAGTGTAGAGTGTAAAGTGTTTACACCGCTAGCGCGGGCAAAATTAACCAGAACCTTTTTTTGAGCCGTTCAAACGCTTTGCACTTAATGAGTTTAACCACTTTACATTTTACACTTTACACTCTACACTAAATTTTTTACACTTTACACTTTTTCCGCAACTCTTCCACTTTATCTACCACTTCCCACGGCAAGTCTGCCTTACCAAAATGCCCGTACGTTGCCGTTTGTCTGTATATTGGGCGTTGCAACTCGAAGTGCTGTATAATTGCTTGTGGGCGCATATCAAACACTTCGGATATAATTTGCTCTAAAATTTGGTCTGCATCTATGCCACTTGTTCTCTTTGCTTCGCTACCTTTTTTTGAAACACTTGTGGTTTTTTCTGAAGCCTTTGTACATTGTAATTTGTAATTTGTAATTTGATTTGTCCCGAATGTATCCACATAAACTGATACCGGCTGAGCCTTGCCTATTGCGTACGCAATTTGAACCTGCACCTTTTTTGCTAAGCCCGCCGCCACTATGTTTTTGCAAATATAGCGCGCCATATAAGCACCGCTTCTGTCTACTTTAGTTGGGTCTTTGCCCGAAAACGCCCCGCCCCCGTGAGAATACCCGCCGTAAGTGTCTACAATAAGTTTGCGCCCCGTAAGCCCGCTGTCTGTGCTTGGTCCGCCCTCTGTCCATTCGCCCGCTGGGTTTATATGAAAAATCGTGTTTTTATCTAGCAACTCTTTCGGAATAACTTTTTCTACCACGTGCTTTATCAAGTCTGCCTTTAGTTTTTTCTGACACGTGTTCGGCTCGTGCTGAGTAGATATTACAATTGTATCTACGCGGCGCGGTATGTGCTGAGTGTAAGTGGCGTGCTTAACCACCTCGTACTCTACAGAAACTTGCGTTTTGCCATCTGGGCGCAAGTATGCAAGCGTTTTGTCTTTGCGTACTGTCGCAAGCCTATGCGCTAACTTATGAGATAGCATTATCGGAAGCGGCATATACTGCCCCTTATACTCTGAAAACTGCTCGCTCTCATCTGTTGCGTAGCCATACATCATACCTTGGTCGCCCGCACCTATTTGGTCTAGAGAAGCGTTCAGCGATGAGCGATGAGTTTTTTGCGTTACTTTGCTAGATATAATATCCTTTTGCCCCTGAACGCTTCGCTGTATGCTGTTCGCTGTTCCCTTACCGCTGTTCGCTGTATGCTGGTCTCTAACCTCTAAACTTTTGTTTACCCCGGCGGCTATCTCGCTGCTTTGCTCGTTAATTGCTAAAATTACACTACACGTGCTTGCATCAAAACCATATTTCGCGCGCGTGTAGCCTATGTCTGCAACTACGCCCCTTACAACTTTTTTGATATCCACGTACGTGTTTGTAGTAATCTCGCCAAATACAAAAATTAGTCCCGTGCTGGCAATTACTTCACAAGCCACGCGGGCAGTCTTATCGTTTTGTAATATGGCGTCTAAAATAGCGTCTGCTATTTGGTCGCACATCTTATCCGGGTGTCCTTCCGTAACACTTTCCGATGTTTTTATTAACCTTCTGTTTGTTTTTGTTTTTAAATTATCCATTGTATCCTTTTTTGATTGTAAAGTGTAAAGTGTAAAATGTAAAGTGGTTAAACTCATTAAGTGCAAAGCGTTTGAACGGCTTAAAAAAAGTTCTAGTTAATTTTGCCCGCGCTAGCGGTGTAAACACTTTACACTCTACACTTTACACTTTACACTTTACACTTAAAGAAGCACTTTACACTTTACACTCTACACTTTACACTACTCCTGCAATATACTCGCTGGTATATCAAACTTCACATCTCTCTCTTTATACTTTACAAACTTGCCTTGCCACTCTAGGTGAATCGTGCCAAGCTCGCCATTTCTGTGCTTTCTTATAATAAGTTCGGCTTCATTCGCCATTTGCTCTTGCTTTATCTTGTCTGTCTCGTACAGCGCTTGTCTATGTAAAAACGCAACAATATCCGCGTCTTGCTCTATAGCCCCGCTCTCTCTTAAGTCAGACAACACCGGGCGCTTGTCCGTTCTAGTCTCTAGCGCTCTGTTAAGTTGAGATAGCACTATAACCGGCACGTCCAACTCTCTTGCAATAATTTTTAAACTGCGCGACATCTCAGATAACTCTTGCTGTCGGTTAGAAAAGCCCCTAGCCCTATCACTTAACATAAGTTGCAAATAGTCTATCATAATAAGGTCTAGCCCCTTCTCGCGCTTTAGTCGCCTACATTTAGACAAAATTTCTGGTGGCGTGATTAAACTGCTGTCTGCCACATATATAGAGCCGCCCTCTATGCTTCGTTGTGCCGCAAATATTTTTGCCCAATCGTCGCCCGCGTTACCGCGCCCGTCGCCCAGCCTACCCTTGTTCGCCTTGCCCATATCTATAAGCGCGCGCGAGGCAAGCACTCTCTGCGCTAGTTGCGTAGCCGGCATCTCTAAAGAAAACACCGCAGTCTTCGCGCCATAATCTAGTGCCGCATTAGCAATTATATTCATAGCAAAAGCCGTTTTACCAACACTTGGTCGCGCCGCAACAATAATCAAGTCGCCCTTTTGAAGCCCGTTAAGCAAGTCGTCCAACTTGTGAAAGCCCGTGCGAAGCCCCCTAAGCGCGTCCTTATCTTTATAAACCGCCTCCCACCTAGCAATAGCCTCCGCGCTCGCCTTAGAGAAATGCTCTAGGGTAGAACGCTCTCGCCGCTTAGAAATCTCTAAAATCTTACCTTCCGCAAAAGATATACAGTTAGAATAATCTTCAGCGCTGTATACGTGTTCTGCAATTTCGTTACACGCATTAATCAAAGCGCGCGCAACAGAATGCTTCTTAACAATATCCACATACGCCTTAAAATTTATGCTAGACGCCAAAAAATTAGCAAGGCTTGTAACATACTCTATCCCGCCAACTTTTTCCATCGCGCCAAGCCGCTCTAACTCGGCACAAAGCGTAACAAAATCTAAAGGCTTGCCCTGTCGCGACACATTCTCGCACGCCTCAAAAATCGCCCTGTGCGACGGGCTGTAAAAATCTGCCGCGCCAATCTCTTGCAAAATGCTCATAGCCGCAACATCGTTTATAATAGCACAGCAAATAACCGCCTGCTCTGCCTCCAAATTATGCGGCATACTCCTAATCCGAGACCCCGCCCCGCCACTATTGTTACTAACACTCATATATCAAACCCTCGCTTTTAAAACTTAATACCAGTTGCCCCGCCAACTACCATAGCCCAACCTAAACTGCCCAGCCCGCCACAGCCCAACCCTATAGCCCAGCCTAACTATCCGACCCGCCACAGCCCAAACTAAACTATCGCCGTAGCCCAACCTAAACTATCCGACAAAACAACCTTTTCAACTTCCCACCACCTAGTATAGCACAAAAAACCAAAAAAGGCAACTGCTTAATTACAATTACCTTTTTTGAAATCTACCAAATCTCTACTTTTAAATTTGCCTTTGTTGGTTAGGTGTGTTTTTTGAGTTTGGTTTTTAGAAGTTTGGATAGTTCGCTGAATATTACTATGGTAGATGTTAGGGCTATTATTTTTAGCCAAGTGGTTAGTGGAAGTGGGGTTGTGCCGAAGGCTACGTTTGCAAATTGGGTTATAAATATCTGTAGGAAGAATGTGACAAGCACGATTATTAAGAATGGCTTGTTGTTGAAAAAGTTTGTGAACATAGAGCCGCCATCTACTTCCCTTGCGTTTAGGCTGTTAAACAGTTGGAACAGCGCGAATATTGCGAACAAAACTGTTGGCATAAGGTGAGCCTCTACGCCTAGTATGTTGAAGTGGCGCTGTGCAAGCACTACGCCCACCATATAAAGCCCGTTTACGATTATCTTTTTTGCCATATGGCTTGAGATGATGTGAGCCTCGCGCCGCACGGGCTTTCTTGCCATAACATCGTCGCGGATTGGCTCTAGCCCGAGCGCTATTGCTGGTGGTCCGTCCATAATTATGTTTATCCACAAAAGTTGTAGGGCTGTGAATGGCGTACCGAAGCCTAGTAGTACGAAAGCCAAAACTATTATCACGCTTGCTAGGTTTACCGTTAGTTGAAATTGGATAAAGCGCTGGAAGTTTTCGTAGATTTGCCGTCCCCACTTGACTGATGTGGCTATTGTAGAGAACGAGTCGTCTAGCAGGACTATATCTGCCGCTTCTTTTGTAACTTCCGTACCCGCAACGCCCATAGCAACACCAACATCTGCCGCTTTGATTGCCGGCGCGTCGTTTATGCCGTCTCCCGTAACTGCGACTATGCTTCCCGTTTCCATAAGCGCTTTTGTTATGCGCATTTTAACAAGGGGTGTGCTTCTAGCAACAACTGCGATGTCTTTAATCTCAATTTTTAGTTGCTCGTCTGTAAGGCTTTCTATGTAACTGCCCTCTACCGCCCTTTTTGTAGTGCCTTTGCTAGTATTGCTCTCACCCCTAGTCTCACCCTTACTATCACCTAACAAATTTAAACTATTAGCGATTGCCGTTGCCGTTGTAATATTATCGCCCGTAAGCATTTTGGTTTCTATACCCGCCCTTTTACACTCTTTAATCGCATCTAACACTTCGGGGCGAAGCGGGTCGGATATAACGGCAAAGCCTAAAAATATAAGCCCGCTTTCTACACGGCTTCTGTTGCCCGCATCTAACTTTTCTTCAAACTTGTATGCAAAGGCTATAACCCTGCCCGCGTTTTGCTGGTGATATTTTATAACTTGCTCTATCTCGCGGCGGCGCTCTGGCACAAGCGTACACATACTTAGTATGCTCTCGGGGCTTCCCTTAACGTAAGCCACAAACCCGCCGCACGCTTTTGTTACTGTTGTCATACGTTTTGTCTCGGAAGAGAACGGATATGTTTTTATAACGCGCGCAGACTGCCTTATATTTTTATAGTTATGACCCGACTGCTGAAGCCCCACAAGCAAGGCGCACTCTGTTGCGTTGCCAACAAAAGTCTCATCTAGTAAGTTTGCGCTAGAGTTTAGTGCTATATTGTTTATGGTTTGAGCATCGCGCAACTCGTTAGGGTTTAGGGTCGCGTTTTCTATACCGCAGAAAAAGTGTGTAAGCGTCATTTTGTTTTGCGTAAGCGTGCCCGTTTTGTCCGAGCATATTACGTTTATACAGCCGATTGTCTCAGACGCTATAATTTTTTTAACAAGCGCGTTTTGGCGCGACATTTTTATTACGTTAAGCGCAAGCGATATCGCAATTATTGTTGGCAAGCCCTCCGGCACGGCAGCAACAATTAACACGACGCTTGTGATAAACGCGCCCGATACGTTTTGCAAGTTTGCCTGACCAAGCCCTATATATATTATAAGTTGCATTACAAAAACTGTTATTGCGGCAGATACGCCAAAAAACGCAACAATTTTTGCTAAGTTAGAAAGCCTGTTTTGAAGCGGTGTGTTTACGCGCTCGTCCTTAGATAACTCGCCCGCTATTTGCCCAAACTCTGTGTTTGCACCAACACTTGTTATAATATATTTGCCCGACCCGCTTGCAACAAACGTGCCAGAATAAATCATATTTTTTCGCTCTGCAACTGATAGGGTAGCCGACTTTGCTATAAAGTTTGCATCTTTTATAACAGGCTCGCTCTCGCCCGTTAGCGAACTCTCGTTTAGAGATAACTCGCTACCCTCTAACAGCCTGCCATCTGCTGTGATTTTATCGCCACTACTAAGTAACACAACATCGCCAACTACCAAATCTTTTTTTGCAACAAGCGCAACGCTTCCGCCCCTTAATACTTTAACGCCTACGCTCTCGTTAAGTTTGTTTAGTGTCTCGAATGCTTTTTGGCTTCTGCCTTCCATAAAAACAGTTATAGCAACCGATACAGATATTGCAATAAAAATGCCTATAACCTCTAACCACTCTGTCTCGTGACCAGTCCACACGTTTACAACATTTATAGCAACCGCAACAAGTGCTGCGCAAATAAGCATTATAAACATTTTGTCTGTGCTTGCGTGTAATATTCTAAGCAAAAGCGAGGGCGGCTTGTCCCTTTTTATGATGTTCTCGCCGTAGCGCTTTTTGTTATCTGCCGCATCCCTCGCGCTAAGCCCTTTTTTACTGCACGAGCCTAACGCATTAACAACCTTATTTTTGTCTAGTATGTGTGCATTCATAAACCAACTCTCCGAATCTGCACGCTAAACAAAATGCATACAAAAAAAGCGTGCATACTAATATATGCACGCTTGTCCGCTTTTATCCAAATTACAAATTACATTGGCACAAATTACAAATTACATTGGCACAAATTACAATGTACAATGTACAATGTACAAATGTTAAACTCATAAATTGCAAAGCGTTTGAACGTCTCAAAGTTGTACGTGTTTTTTTACTATACGCCTGAACTATGGGTGGTCTTTCACGCCTATTAAATAGTCTGCCGAAACACCAAAATAGTTTGCCAACTTTTTTAGCATTTCAAAATTTGGCTCTGTTTTTCCTGTTTCCCATAAAGCAATAGTTGACTGTGAAATATTAAACACATCTGCCATCTGCCTTTGTGTTAAACCTCTGTCTTGCCTTAGTTCCGTTATTCTTTCCCCAAATATTCTCATAACACTTATGATAAGTGTTTCTCATCTAAATTACAAACGTGATTAATGTTGCTCATAAAACGCTTGACTTAATTTTAAATTTGTGTTAGTATTGTATTAATCAAAAAAAGGAGGTATAAAACTATGTTAAAAGACCAAGTTACACTTGAGCCAAATGAAATTGTTGTAGACAAAGAAAAACTTTATGCTTTAACTAGCATTTTAATTGAATTAGGTAGCGACACTAGATTCCTTGCAGAAAATACTCAAGAGCGCTTCACAAAGTCTCTTATGCAAGAAGTAAACAAAACAATAGCAATAGGAATGGCGCTTCTTTCCAAGATTTTGAATATTTAATTTGCCACCACTAATTTTCTTTTAATCGGTTTATACAAAAATGTGCAGCAACTCTCTGCACATTTTTGTATTTTTTGACTTGCCCGCGCTAGCGGTGAAACATTTGTAATTTGTAATTTGTAATTTGTACATTGTAATTTGTAATTTGTACATTGTACTCTACTAAAACAGCCACATTGACGCTACTGCGAAATAAACCATTATGCCGCCTACATCTGCTATTGTGGTTATTAGTGGGCTTGCCATTATTGCTGGGTCTAGGTTTACTCTGTAAGCGGCAAGTGGAAGTATTCCGCCTATAATGTTTGCAACTGTTATGTTTATTGTTAGCGCTATGCCAACTACAAAGGCTATGTCTAAAACCCTTATGCCATCTAACTCGCCCGCATCTACAAACACAAATATCCGTGCAAAGTTTAACCCTACAAGTAGCACACAGCACAAAAGCGCTATTCTTACTTCTTTCCAAATAATTTTTGTGGCATCAGATGTTTTTATCTCGCCTACCGCTAAGCCCCTTATTATAAGGGCGGCAGACTGGCTTCCTGCATTGCCCGCGGTTGCTACAATCATCGGTATGAATGTTGCTAGTATGAAAATCTCGTAAATCATATCCTCGTAGTAGGCAATTACTATCGCGGTTAAAACCGCCGCTAGCATTAACACCGACAGCCAAATTATGCGCCTACGCGACAGCCCAAACACGCTGGTTTTAAGGTATGGGCGGGATAGTGGCTTTATAGCCGCCATCGTTTGAATATCTTCGCCCGCGCGCCCGGATATAACATCTACCGCATCGTCAATAGTTACTATGCCCACAAGTCGCTTTTCTTTGTCTACAATTGGCAGGGATATAAGGTCGTACTTTCTCATTGTTGCGGCTATCTCACCCTGTGGGTCTGTTGTGTAGGCAAAGTGGGTTGGGGTGGTCATAATATCTTTTAGCGGGGTGGTGTCGGCTGTAACTAAAAGGGTTCTAAGTGGTACGCGCCCTAAAAGCAAAGCGCCCTCGGCTACGATGTATAAGTTATATACAGTTTCTTTATCTTCCGCTGTTTCTCTTATATGCGCTAGCGCCTCGCCTACTGTAACTTCGCCCATAAACGACACAAACTCGCAAGTCATAAGCGCGCCACCTGTGTTGGCTTCGTAGCGTAAAAATCTGTTTATTCTCTCTCTCTCTTCTTTTGGGCAGGCTTGCAAAACGCGCTTTACTATGTTGGCTGGCATTTCTTCTAAAAAGTCTACTGTGTCGTCTGTGAACATATCCTCTAGTATTTGACAAATTTCTACATCTGATATGCTTGTAACAATAATCTCTTGCTTGTCTGGTGGCAAGTATACAAAAACTTCGCTTGCCCTATCTTTTGGTAGTATTCTAAAAACGCCCGCAGCTTGCTTTGGTGATATTTCATCTATAAACTGAGCAATGTCTACTTCGTTTAACGCTAAAAGTTGCTCTCTTAAAAGCGAGCGCTGGTTGCTGACTAACAACAAATGAAGTTTCTCAAGTTTTTGCTCTATCACATTTTCCATTTTTATAATTTTAAATGTTTAATTTTAAATGTTAAATTGTTTCACCGCTAGCGCGGTCAAGGTTTATTAGCAAGTTGTGCGAGGCTACAAACCGCAAACGTTCAAACGCTTTGTGTATAATAGGTGTAGGCATTTAACATTTAAAATTTACCCTTTAACATTAAACATTAAAACAATATCCACATCGCGTAAGTAAAGTATATCATAAGCCCGCCGATATCCGCAAGTGTTGTTATAACTGGTGCGGACATTACCGCTGGGTCTATTTTAAGGCGGGACGCAATTATTGGTAGTAGCCCCCCTAGTATATTAGCAAGCGCAACATTTGTTATAATAGATAAGCCTATTACAAGCCAAATAAGCCCAAGGCTGAAAGGGGCTTCAAAATCGTGTACAATCAGCACCGGCACAACTGATATAACCGCAAGTATTGCCCCGCAAATAAGCCCCACCCTAATTTCTTTAAAGGCTATTCTTAGTGCATCGCGGCGCTCTACTTCTTTTATAGCCATACCCCTTATTACAAGCGCGGCAGATTGGCTTCCCGCTGTGCCGGCTGTGTCTATCATTTTTGGCATAAGGGCAACAAGCACGACTATTGCGGTAAGCATCTCTTCGCGCGCCTCTATAACTGTTGCGGTAAAAATTGATATAAGCATTAAAAGTGCAAGCCACGGCATTCTGTTTTTTGCAAGTGAGAAAACGCCCGTTTTTAAATAGGGTTTGTCTGAGGGTAAAACCGCCGCCATTATCTGAATATCTTCCGTTGCTTCTTGCGTTAGAATATCTAGCGCATCGTCAATAGTTACTATACCAACAAGCCTATTTTCGCTGTCTACTATTGGTAGGGATAGTAGGTCGTACTTTTTCATTGTGTTTGCTATGCTTTCTTGGTCGTCTGCTGTGGTTGCGGCTACCGCGCCCGTTGTCATTATATCTTTTAGTAAGACGTCGTCTTTATTTGTTAGTAGGGTAGACATAGCAACCTTGCCCATTAAGCGCCTATTAATATTAAGCACGTATATATTATATACTGTTTCTTTATCTAGCGCAATTTTTCTAATCTCAGAGAGCGCCTTGCCAACGGACGTATTCTCTACAAAGTCTACAAACTCGCTTGTCATAATTGCGCCGCCAGTTTTTGGTCTGAAGCACATAATGCGATTAATTTTTTCTCTGTCTTCTTTTGGGCAGGCTTGCAGTACGCGCTTTACAATTTCTGCTGGCATCTCTTCTAAAAAGTCTGCCGCATCGTCATCGAACATATCGCTCATAAGTTCTGTAATTTCAGCATCACGCATACTTCTTATTATAATCTCTTGGCGTTCGTAGTCTACGTAAGAGAACACCGCCCATTGTATAGTTTTTGGTAAAATTCTAAAAACTTCTACTGCTCTGTTTCGTGGAAGATTATCTAAAACTTCTGCGATATCTACTTCGTTCATCGCTAAAATCTCTTGCCTTAAAACAGCAAGATTTTTCTCTTCCAAAAGTTCTAAAATACGTTCCAACATATTTTTCGGGTGACCGACTTTTTATAAGCAAGCCACAAAACTTCCCGCAAAGTTTTAGATTTTTGCCCAACAAAAAAAACAGTATACTTAATAGTATACTGTTTCCGCTATAAAATGTCAACCGAAAAAATGCAAAAGTTAAAATTCTTAAAACAAATTAGTATCACAACACAAAGAAGTAAATGCTTATAAATTGCAGTACAGAGCCGAGTAGTACAAATATGTGCCACACGCTGTGAATGTATTTGGTTTTTCTGCCCGCTCTATAAAATAATACGCCAACTGTGTATGCTACGCCGCCCGCAACCAGCCAAAACACTCCCCAAAAGGCTAGGTTTTGTGCTATCGGAATAATGGCTACAATTGCCATCCAGCCCATAACTAGATAGGCTGTAAACTTGAAGTACTTAACCCCCTTGTTTTCCATCGCTACGCCGTTTAGTATTATGCCAAGTGTAGCAAGCCCCCATTGAAGCCCGAAAATTGTCCAGCCCCAAGCGCCAACTTCGCGCAGTAAAATTAATGTGTAGGGTGTGTATGTGCCGGCAATAAGCAAGTATATTGCGCTGTGGTCTAGCACTCTGAAAACCGCCTTTGCATTGCCTTGCCTTAGCATATGGTATATGGTCGATATCGTATACAGCAACACCATAGAACTTCCGTATATAGCCATTGCTACAACTGCAAAAGTATCTAGGTATCGGACTGCAAAACTAACGCCCAAAACCAAAACAAAAATACCAAAAACAGCGCCCGCCATATGCGTAACCCCGTTAAAGATTTCTTCGCCTTTTGTTTGTGCGCGGCTTACCTTTTTGGCTAGTGGCTTTGCGTTTATGTCGTGGGGCGTGGTATTTAAGTCGTCTAACTCATCGTCTAGCGCTAACTCTGCTGCTATTTCAAATTCGTTTGTAATACTTTCCATACTTGTATTTTAACACAAATACGTAAAATTATAACTCTACGCGGTCGGGCTGTAACTCTACTGATAATGGGGGTAATTCTACGTACGATAGACAAAGTCATATCATAACGAATTTCTGTTCCGCTTCGCTGCACAAGGAAATTCTTTTATGATATGATTTGTTAACGGATGCTACGCCCGCTTCGCGATAATTCCTAGGTCAGAACATACGCCTAAATTTGTTTGTAATGCCTTGTTCTGTCTCATAGCCGTACTCTAATTGCTCGTTTAGGTCTGGTTCTATCTCTCTGTCTTTTGCGCCTTCTATTACTAAACCTTTTTGCGCTTTGTAACTATCTGTTCTTAGCAAGCGGCTCTCTACCCTTGCGCCGTTAATGTAATAGTCTAGATACCCCTTGCTTTTAACGCCCGGCTTAGAGTGGTTTATTCTTGCAAACTCGCCCTTATATTTTACGCGGTTTAGGTGTTCGCCATCTACGTCCCTTATAATTTCGTCGTCGCCCTTTATGTGTTCTATTACTTCTGTGCGCCTTTTAATCTCTAGCCCCTCTCTCATAGGGCTTCCGTAAATTTCTACGTATGCATTAGTGCCACTTACATAAGTCCTTAAAAAGACGTCTGATTGTGTATTATTTTTTAAAACCAAATCTGTATGCCTAGATACTGTAGCATCAAACGAAAGCGGCACGTAAGAAATTGGCAGACTGTGCGCTCTGTAACTTGCAATTTGTAAGTCTGCTAAAAGCCACGCGTTGTAGAGCGTGGTAGACACTTGGCACACCCCGCCCCCTACGCCTTGCTTAAATTTGCCATCTACTATGATTTTTGCTTCTTTGTATCCGCGCTCACCTGTACGGTTTCCTACAGTTTTATTAAACGAAATAGACTCGCCCGCACGCACAGTTGCGCCGTTAAATCTGCTTAGAGCAAGGGCAATATTGTGTCTGCGCCCACTAGAAGAGGTTGCGAAATTTGTAGAAAAAGCCACTCGCTTTTGCGTGTTTTGTTGTAAGTCGGCTACACTTACCTTGGGTGAAGTGTCGTTTGTGGATAATCTGACCTCTACGCTTGTTTGGGCTTTTAAACCCTGCTCTAGCGCTTTAAAAAGGCTATCTCTGCACAACTCTCTGCCTATTACTTCATCTTTAAATGTAAAATTTGCACCATTTTTGGCGCAAAAAATAACGCTAGCGTTACGCGGTTTTTGGTTGACTTTGCTCTCTACTTCTGCTAAAAATTTTTCGAACCCCTCGTACACTTGCAAAAAAGCCTGCTTGTAACACAAGCCGTTTTCTACTAAATTTTCTATACGCTTTTGCTTATTTTTATACCCGCTTTGTGTTTGTAAAATCTCGCTAAGTGTATGTATGTTGGGTATGGTGGTTGGCACTTTATAATCGAACTTATAAATTTGCCCGTCGTAGCGCAGGGCTATATTTACATCTCTAAATTTTTCTTTGTCTACCTTTATAACATTTTTGTTTTTGCTGGCTGACTCTTTTTTTGGCTTAGCCGTTTTGTTATCTGAAAAATAACTTTGAGTAGTTAGAGAGTTTTCTGTTATATGGCTATCGCTAAAATATTCGCCACTAGTAAATGCGCCAACACTAGCGCTTGCGGTTTCGTTTTTTACACCGCTAAAAATCATTGCTATAATAAAAAAAACAACAAACGCCCCAACAAAATATTTGTGGGCGAAAATTTGTCTGCCACTAAAGCGTTGTCTGCGGCGGCGCAGTCGCCTTTTCAAATTATCTATAATTCTGCTCATTAATATTAGAATGCGTAGGTGTTAATTGTTTTATACGAGAGTTTTAAAAATACAATGCAAAACCACAACTTTTATTGCACTTTGTAGAAAGTTTGTGTTCGAAAACTAGCGCGCTGTGTCATAACTTTTATTGCTATTCATACCAAAAGCGTTTACTTTTGCTTAAAAGTATGGTATACTTTTAAATATGAATTCAGAAAAAATCACACACCATTTAATAGTCAACCCCGTGGCTGGAAAAGGTAAGGGCAAAAAAGCATTAAAGAAATTAGAAAAACTTTTAAAGAAACAAAGTTTAGATTATGTAATTCACCAAACCACAAAGGCTGGGGACGCAACTCTTTTTGCCGAGCAGTTAACTGCTACTAACACCCAACTATCACTTATAGTTGTTGGTGGGGACGGCACTTTTTCTGAAGTTTTAAACGGCATTATAAACTTTGATAATATTACACTTGGGCTTATCCCGTCCGGCACGGGTAACGACTTTGCTTTTGGGCTGGGCATCTCTAAAAAAGTAAGACGGGCATTAGCACCCATTTTGGCGGGCAACAAAAAGTATATAGACTATATTCAAACGGACACACGGCGCTCTTTAAACATTTTGGGTACGGGGCTTGATGTAGAAGTTTTAACGCGCTTTAACTCTTACAAGCGCCAAACCAAAATCGCATATTTTAAAAGCCTAATATCTACGCTTAGAAACCTATCTTACAAAGAATATATCGTTAAGTATGTAGATGAGTTTGGACAAGCGGGCGAATTACCGCCCACCCCAACTCTTGCGCTAGCCGTTTGCAACGGCACTATGTTTGGCGGTGGAATGAAAATGTCGCCCTTATCTGTTGTTGACGACGGGCTGTTAGACTTGGTTCACGCGGCTAAACCTGATGGTAATATTCTTATTGCCGCTAACCGACTAAAAAAGGGCAAGCACCTATCTTACCCATACATAACGCACATACGCGTTAGAGAAATTTATATCCGCCCACTAGATGAGAGCCAACCTTTTATTTTTCAAATAGAGGGCGAGATTATCAGCAATCAAAATTCTGTAAGCGCAAAGGTTGTTAGCGGGCAACTCAAAATATATTATTAATCCACCCCAGCGCTTTTGGGTATAAATTTTCGAACCTTTGTTTGCTTTAGCAAACAACCGAGAGAAAATTTATACCCAAAAGCAAGGGCAAACAACCGGACGCGTTCAAACAAGTACCACTTGCCAAAATTTATGAAAAAAACTAAATTTGCGATTGATGTTTTGGCTTTTATTAAAAAGCACAGCCTAATTGAGATGGGCGATAATTTAGCCGTATCTGTATCCGGCGGGGCAGACAGTATTTGTCTGTTGCATTTTTTGGTTAAGCACAAGCACGTACTGAAGTACGATAGCCTTACGTGCATTCATATAAACCACAACTTGCGCGGGGCAGATAGTTTGCGTGACGAAGCCTTTGTTACTCGGTTTGCTAAAAGTTTGGGGCTTGAGACCATAGTTTTTTCTGAAGATGTTGGCGCGTATTGCAAAGCCCATAATGTGAGTATAGAGTTAGGTGCGCGCGAAGTACGGCAAGCGGTTTATAAAAAGCTTGTGGAAAGCAACGGCTTTAGTAAAGTGGCGCTTGGGCATACAAAATCAGACAACGCAGAGACCATACTATTTAATATAATACGGGGGGCGGGGCTTCGGGGCGTAATGGGAATACAGCCTAGGCGCGAGCATCTTGTAAGACCCCTACTAGACAAAGAGCGTCGCGATATAGAGAATTACGTAAAAGTAAATAACCTAGGCTACGTTCACGATATATCAAACGACAACACCCACCACACGCGAAACTTTTTGCGCCACGAGATTATCCCGCTTTTAAACACGCGCTATAATGTGACTAAAACGCTAACTATGTTTGCAAATAATATAAAGTACGAGATTGAAAATATGAAGGAGACAAACGAAAAACTATGAGTTACACAAAACAAATTGCAAAGCACATATCAAAAGTCGTGCCACACATAAATGCTAAACAAATAGAGGCTCTTATTGAAATCCCGCCTGATACGACTCACGGGGATTTTGCCCTTGCTTGCTTTAAACTAGCAAAAGAGTTTAAAAAAAACCCGAGCGTTATAGCGGGTGAGATTGGCGCGTTAATTAATGCTAGCCCCCTGCCCGCTTTTATTGCGCGCGCAGAAGTGGCTAACGCCTACGTTAATTTTACAATATGCAAAGTGGCTTTGGTGAAAGACTTTTTTAAAGCCTACCAAAAAAACTTACAAGCGGCACAAAACATTGCAAGTGGAAAGAGCAAAAGCCCAAACGCGAGTAAAACCATTTTAATAGACTATAGTTCGGTTAATATAGCAAAAGAGTTTCATATAGGCAACCACTCTTCCACCGCAATTGGTGCGGCGCTTTACCGCATTTATAAATATTTAGGCTATAATGTAGTTGGCATAAACCACTTGGGCGACTATGGCTCGCAGTTTGGAAAACTTATTGCCGCATATTTAGATAGTGATATTATGAGCGAGGCTGGGTTTGGCGCGGGGGCTGGTGTAGGTGGGGCTAGTTCTGCTACTAGTTATAATGGTGGCGCTGATACTGGCGGTGCTAATACAACCGAACCACAACTAGACTTAAAAGCCCTTACAAAAATCTATCAAATCTTTACAGCCAAAGCAAAAGACAACGTCTCACTTAACGAAAGTGGCAAAAACTGGTTTTTAAAACTAGAGCGCGGCGACAAAACAGCAAAGCGCGTTTTCACTAAGTTTAAGGACATAACCCTACGCGAGACAAAAGTTATATACGAGATGCTTGGGGTCGATTTTGACAGTTGGGCGGGCGAGTCTTACTACTCTGATAAAATGGACATCGTGTTTGATTTACTTGCAAGCAAAAAACTGCTAAGCGTAAAAGAAGACGGCGCGCAATATATAGATTTAGAAAAGTTGGCTAGCCTGCCTCGCCTTGTTTTAAGGCGAAGTGACGGCGCTACGCTTTATGCTACGCGTGACTTGGCAGCAGCCATTTACAGAAAAAACAAGTATAATTTCCACAAGTGCTTGTATGTTGTTGCCTATCAGCAAGACTTACATTTTAAGCAAGTGTTTGCAACGCTTAAACTGGCGGGGCTTAAGTGGTATAAAGATTTAGAGCATATCTCTTTTGGTATGGTGTCGGTTGGCGGGCAAGCGCTGTCTACTAGAGGCGGTAACGTTGTGTTTTTGCGCGATGCCATTCAAAAAGCGGTAGAAAAAGCGACAGCCATAATAGAAGAGCGTAACCCAACACTTAAAAACAAAGAGAGTGTTGCAAAAGCAATAGGTGTGGGCGCGCTAAACTTTGCCCCGCTGTTTAATAACCGCATAAAAGATGTAGACTTTAACTACGACAAAGCCTTAAGTTTTGAGGGCGACACAAGCGTTTATATACAGTATACTTACGCGCGCGCTAATACTGTTTTGTCTAAAAGCAGAGAGAGCGGTGGTATTTGTGTGAGCAACCTTTTAGAAAACTCAGACCCTACAAGCGCAGAACCTACAAAAGCCGACCCTACAAAAACTGCCCTTCCCAAAACCCCGCTTCCAAAAATAGAATACGACTTGCTCTCAGATGAGCATTCTGTAGAATTAATAAAAAGCCTGTCCGCTTACGAACAGGCAATTATAGACGCTGCAAATAAAAACGAGCCATCTACTCTTACGCGCCAAATCTTAGATATTGCAAAAAAGTATAACACTTTTTATGCAAACAACCGCATACTTAACATAGAATGTAGCCAAACTATGCTCTCCCGCCTTACACTAACAGCCATAACAATGAAGCATATTAAAAACGGGCTTGGTCTTTTAGGCATAGAAACAGTAGATAAAATGTAGTTTTAGTGTAAATTGTAAAGTGTAGAGTGTAAAGTGGCTAAACTCATTAAATGCTTTTACTTTTGAACAGTTTGCGTTTAGCGCGTGTAGGCAGTTTGCAAAAATAAATTTTACCCGCGCTAGCGGTGAAATCACTTTACACTTTACACTCTACATTTTACACTCAAAAAACCCACACTCTACACTTTACACTTTACACTAATTTTGCGTAAACGACCTAAACCCATCTACATCGTAAACCCACTTGGTGCTTAGCCACTCCTGAAAGTCTATTGTGCAACCATTCCACACTCTGTGCTGGTTTTTAGCCGCAAAAATTTCCCCTTGGTTGTTTTTTAGTAAAATAAGTTCGTTGAAAACAAACCTGTTCCACGGCGCTATTGTCTGAAAAAAATAAATTGAATTGCCGTTGCGCAAATGCCTTACCGCCGTAGGCTCGTTTGCATAGGTCGCCTTAAAGTGCGCTATAAACCCTTGCACATTTGCTGGCAACTCGCCCCCTATAATACTATCTAGTTCACCATAACTTGTTTCTCTGCCGCTTTTAAGCGGCAATTTTAATTTTGACATAATATATCCCCCTTTTATTTAATTGAACATTGAACACTGAACATTGAACAATGGTTTCACCCGCTTTCGCGGTTTAATCTAGTTTACTTTGCGCGTGGGCTGTGTTTAAGAAGCCGGCGCCGATTGCTTTTGATACTGGTGTCATATACGAGAATGCTTGCGGGTCTATTTGCGTTAGTTTTTTCTTTAAGCGCGCCGCTTGGCTTTTAGACACTATGCACAGCACCAACGTTTTACTATCACTAGTATATGCGCCCATCGCTTGTAGTTTCGTTGCGCCCCTATTTATGTCTGCCAAAATCAGAGCAGACACTTCGTCTGGCTTGTCTGTAATTATGTTAAACGCAACCGCACTCACCCAGTTAGACTGAATTATATCTAGCGTTTTGTAGCATAAAAATACGCTGATTACGGCAAACATAACGCTTGTAAGGCTTCCGTAAAAAAATGCAGCGCCCGCAATAACAATAGCATCTAGCCCAAACGCTATCCACGCAACGCGGAAGTTCGGAAACTTGTTTTGTATAACAAGGCTGATAATCTCTGTGCCGCCAAGGCTTGCGTTTGCGCGCATAGCAATAGCAATTGCAGCCCCAAAAATAACCCCCGTAAATATACCGCCCAAAAGCCTATCCATCTCGGACGGGTATATCGTACCACACTCGGCAATATATCGCCCGCTAACCCCGCTCTCTACGACTGCTGTAAAGCCGGGCATACCCGTTTGCTCGAATATAAAAATTGTAAAACTTGCAAGCCCAACACCAAACACGCATTGAAGCGCAAAGTTTCTGTTTAAAAATATCCACGCCAAAATAAACAGCGGAATGTTAAGCGCAAAAAGCGTGATTGATGCGTTCCAATCTAGCATATGGTAAAGCAAAGCCGCAATACCGCCCACACCACCCGGCGATATCATACTAGGTATAATCAAAAAATATACAACAAATGCCTGCATTACGCAAGCAATCGAATGAAGCATAAGGTTTTTTACACTAAACCTAGTTTTAAATTTTTCGTTTGGTAAGCCCGACTTATCTGGCATACTTGTCTCGTGCAAATCGAGTTCAGTCAGATTTGTTTTGCTAAAATCTGGCTCTGGCAAATTTGTTTCGTTTGGCATATGTTTAAAAACTCCCCCAAATGTGCGCCCCTAGTATCCGCCCCCTAGTGTCCGCCTTCTATCCCGTGTAGATATATACTATATAGTAACATACCTAGCAAAAAAACGCAAGTATTTTTGCGTTTTTTGTTTTTATATTTTGCGGGTATTTTTTACCATTTTATTTGTTGTGTTTGGTAACTTCCGCGTATAGCAAAGTTCCGCGCATTACAAATTACACTTTGTCTACCCTAACGCTTATGTTATACTCTAGCTCGGCTAGTAGGTTGTCTTTTTGTAGTCTTCTTAGTCTGTAGAAGTTTTCCTGTATGCCTAGTATATCTGTGGTTTGCTGGGTTAGTAGTAGTGCGCTTATTTTTTTGTAAATTTCGTTTTCTACTTCCCTTTTGTTTAATCCTTCTACTAGCGGTTTTACTTTTAGCCTAATATATATATTCAGCGTAGGGGTGTTGCCACTTACTCTGTGGCGAAGCCTTACTTTTTTTCTTGCAATGTCGTAGCCCTCTGTCCTGCTGTTTTTAATGGTGGTTTTAAGCAAATTGTATGCTTTTACGCCGTTAGTGTCTAGTTCTGCCACCATTTTGCCATCTGTAAATATTGCGCCTTGTCGCGCATCGAAAAGTGCGGCTTTTACTTCTGGCGGAAGCATACCGCTCATATTCTCACCGCCCAACTCTATTAGTTTTACAAGTGGCACTAAACTGCTAGAGCCAATTCTGTTGGTGTCTGCCAAAAAGTCTTTCACAGTTTTTTTGGGCGTGGCTATATCGTTTGCGTTAAAACTTAAAACTTTTTGAAGCGCATACATAGATAAATTCTCTAGCCCGCTTTGTGTTTGCATAATCTCTTTTGCACTTATGTCTGTAACCACAAGCGTTGCGCTATCTTTCAAGTTGTTGTGGCGCGTTAGGTACGCTAAAAAGTCTGTCACACCGCTCTCTGCCGCGTCCTTGCCTATTACTATAATGCTAGAGTGCGCTAGGTCTAAAAACTTGCCCGCCTTAATTTGTATGCTGTTAACCGCCTCTGCAACGCTCTCGCCCTCTGCGCTTAACACAAACTTGATGTCGTCCGTTAGTTGCATAAACTCTGTTGGCACAGCCGTTTGCACAGATACTTCGTACTTACCATTATCTAGTTTGTCTACGCCAACGCCTATCGCAATAGAGTAGTCTCTAATGCTTACGTTATAGCCCGTGGCAAAAAACAAAAACACTATTATGCCCGCTAACACCAAAAAAACCTTTGCTTTAAAATTTCTACTCACGAGCCACCTCCCAAAAGAATTTCTGAATCCGTTTTTGCATTTTCGCCCGACTTGTTTGCATTTTCGCCTGCCTTGCTTGCGCTTGCCTTGCTTGCACTCTCTCTACTGCCCGAAATTCTACTAGCCGAAAAACTTAACGCCACACCCGCTACAGCAAGCGGTGCAACTACTTTTATGCCAAAAAGCACAAAGCGCAAACTATAATAAAATGCGTAAACACTTGCAAAGGTTGTTCCTGCAACAAGCGGTATTATAAATATAACTGCGCCAACGCCTACGGCAAATAGGCTTAAGTTGCGCGTCTCAAAAACAAAAGTGGCAGAGTGTACCGCGCAGTAAAACAAAACGGCAATGTAAAACAGAGCGCCCAAATGCACAAGCAAAAGCGGAAACCACGAAAGCCCGCCAATGAATTGAAGCGGTAAACTGTATTTAACAGTCTGCGCAATAGCGTTGTGCTGAGTATAGCCCGTGCCACCAAAAAGGTTAACAAACAAAAGCGAGAACACAAACACAACTAGCCCACTCGCTAGTAAGCCAAAGCCCGTATACTTTACTACTCTTTTGCTTTGCTTTTTTTTCTCTTTATCGTTTTTTCGTTCAGAAAAAACGGGTGTCGCCTCTGTGGGCGAATCCATATCCGTAAGAATTTCCTTGCGTAGCGTAGCGTAGCCGAAATTCGTCGAATATGGTTTCGCCTTGTCTTTGAAAGCGCCCAGCAACATAAACAGCACCAAACTACTGCCGAAATAAATATGGTTATCTAGCGCTACTTTAACTATATTACTTGCCCCGCTTGCAAATATTGGTAAAAAATTTATAATGTTTACGCGCACAACAGAAAGCGTAAGCATAGCCACAACGCCCGCCGCTATAGCAAAAAACAGAATGTCTGCACTTCTAGCAATTGCCCGAAGCCCCTTAGATGCCATATAAACGCCAAGCACCAAAAATGGTATAAAGGTAGCAAAGTAATTAAAATTTCTGTAAATTACTTGGTCTAGAAAATAATACTGCTCTGACAATAGTAGCGTCACCTTTATAATAAAATAAAAAGCCAAAGCCCCGTAAATTATTTTAGCGACAATACCACCAACAGCCCCAAACCTTGCGCTGAACATCTGCTGTATATTAAAATGCCCGGCCCGCCTAAACGCCACAACAAACAGCCCAAACAACACCCCCTCAAGCGCCAACAATAAAAGCACACTAGCCCAAATGTCTCTAAACGCCCCGCCCGCAAGTAAACTAGGCAACATAAAAAGTTTTACTGTGCAACCCACAGCCAAAACAAAAAAGATTTGCCTAGCACTTATCACATCTGTGCTTATAGAGTTTGTTGATTTTTGTGTTGCTTTATTCATAACTTTTTTTTAGTGTAAAATGTAAAGTGTAAAGTGATTTCACCGCTAGCGCGGGCAATGTTTTACTAGCAAATTGTTTGAAAGTGCTTAATGCAGGCTGTTAAAAAGTAAAGCATTTAATGTGTTCAGACACTTTACACTTTACACTTTACACTTTACATTTTCTATTAGGGTTTAAGGGGCAACTCTTTGCCTATTTTTTGTGGGAATACTGTACGGTCTTTCTGTTAATTCATCTGGGTTGCTTTTTAAAACTGCGTCTTTCATATCGTGTAGCACCATAGGGGAAAATGGCGCTAGGTATGGCACGCTGTAACTCTCAAACGTGGCAAGGTAGACTAGTAACATCATACTCCCTATTATAAGCCCGTAAAAGCCCAAAGCGCCCGCTATTATAACAAATAAAATTCTAATCGTGCTGAACGTGCCTTCTGCATCTGGCACATTATATAGCGCTATACCGCTTAGGGCGGCAATCATAACCGCTGGGGTAGATAGCATTCCCGCGCGTACTGCCGTCTCACCCAAAACAAGCGCACCAACCACACTTACTGCCATACCTATGTGGCGGGGCATTCTAAGCGCGCTCTCGTGTAGTATTTCAAAAAACAAAACTACTACTAAAATCTCGTGCTTTGGGCTTAGTGGTAAGTTTGCGCTCGCGTTCATTATAGTTAGCAAAAACCTAAACTTTATAACGTGCGTGTGATGTTCTACAAGAGATACATAAATCGCGGGCAAGTAAAGCGCCATAAAAACCGCTAATATCCTAAGCCCCCTAATCATTGTTGCGCGCGAATTTTTTGTGAAGTAATCTGAGGGGCTTTGTAAATCTTCTAGCATTATAAACGGCACAGTTAGTGCTATGGGGCTTCCATCTACAAAAATGCAGATGCGCCCCTCAAGCATTTTGCCCGCCGCCACATCGGGTTTTTCTGTGTTGCCAACTTGCTTAAACAGCGAGTAACGGCTAGTCTCTAGATATTTTGTTATATACGCGCTGTCTAGTATGCCGTCTATGTCCATCTCGTTTATTCGGCGCATAACATCTTTTACAATTTGCTTGTCGGCAATGCCATCTATATACATCACCGCCACGTTTGTGTTGGTGTAGCGCCCAACAACCGCGCGCTCTACAACAAGTTTTTCAGATTTTATTTTTCGCCTAATAAGGCTTATGTTATCTTTAAGGTTTTCGTTAAAGCCCTCGCGCGGACCTTTCAAAACAGCAGCAGTAGGAGGCTCTGCAATGCCCCTTACTGCCCACTCTTTGTTGTCTACAACTAAAGCGTCCGGCTCGCCCTCTACAAATAAAACAGCGTCGCCCATCAAAAGCGCCTTTTTAAGTTCTTGCAAATCGCTCTCAAGCGCTAACTCAGTTTGCAGTATAACAGAGTTTTTTAGATGTTCCATTATACTACTACTCTCTGAGTTTTGACCCTTACCGCTTTCGCCGCTTCCTTGTTTACCCCGCTCGCCTTTGCCTGACCCCTTACCGCTGTTCGCTGTTCCCTGCGAAGCCGCAGGCTTCGCCTGCGCATCTAGCATAGGCTTAACGATAAACAAATTTATGTTGTCTTTGCTGGATACTGTGTCTAAGCACAAAACTGTAGCCGTTTTTCCTAAATACAAAAACTCACGGCTTATAACAGACGCTTCATCTGAGAATAATTGCTTTAACTTGTTTGGAGTTACCATTTTTTTAACTTCCTTACGCTATTTTATTTGCTTTGGGTAGTCCGCGCGGGTAATCTTAGCACATAAAAATTTCTTTGCGAGCGAAGTGTCGCTAGAAATTCGTTATGTTAAAATTTACTTTTTAGTGCTACTTTTTCTTGCTCTCTTCTTAGTCATTCCGTCTGGGTCCATAAAGCCTTGAACGGCGCACTTACATCTTCTGCCCGTTTTCATAGTTGTCTCAACCGCCGCGCTTGCACAAGCCTTTCCAAACTCTGCACACGCTTTGCCAATTCCTTTTCCGCTATCTAATACTTTGCTCATAATTTGTTTCTCCTTTTTTGGCTAAGTAGCCATTTGTTAATTTTAATGCATACGAATATAGTGTGAATTTATAAAAATTTTATACATTTAACCGCGCGCAAAACTTGACATTGGTTTAAAAAACTTTTACAATAGTTGTATGGAACATTATTTTACAAACGAACAAAAAAGCGCCCAGCAATTTAAGTTTGACACACAAGTTGGCGACTTTGGCTTTACTTTTTTTTCTAGCAAAGGTGTTTTTTCTAAAGACAAATTAGATGAGGGTAGCCTTTTTTTAATAGACACAATAATTAAACAAAACTTGCTTTGTAGCGCCGGTAGTCTTGCATACACTAACAATGCAAGTGGCAGGAGCAAGGCTAGCACGGCGGGTAACGCAAGCGGTGCTAGTAATACAAGCACGGCGGGCAATCTTTTGGGTGGCTTAGGCACAAAACAAAAAACCCATATTCTAGATATGGGTAGCGGTATAGGCACGCTTAGTATCGTGCTTGCTAAACATTTTCCGCATTATGTTTTTACGGGCTACGATGTAAACCAATCTGCCGTCGCGCTATCTAACAAAAACGCGAGCGCAAACAATATAAGCAACGCGCATTTTTCGTTCGTAGACTTGTCAGTTGCACAGCCAAAACAAATTTTTAATACCATAATCACAAACCCGCCAATAAGGGCAGGCAACGCCGTGCTAAACAACTTTTTCGAGTTTGCACACAAAAGCCTAAAGGGCGCGGGCGTCTGCACAACCACATCTACTAACGCTAGTGGTGATGTAAACAATAGTAACGCTAGTGGCGGTGCAAACAATAGTAATTCGGGTAGCGGTGCAAATAATAGTAATGCTGGTGGTGCTTTAAGCAACACTAATACGGGCGGCAAATTTATACTTGTGCTTCGCAAAAAGCAAGGCGGGCAAACCTACGCCAAAAAACTATCCTCACTTTTTTCTAGCGTAAACATAGTCGCAAAACAAAAAGGCTATCTAATCGTAGTCGCACAAAACCCAAAAACTTAAAAAGTCGCCCGTGGGCGACTTTTTGAAAATTGGTTAAAACCTGAACCTATCGTATCCGTGCATACACGCGCAAACTACGCAAGTGTTGCAACGATGCTCTCTGTTGCATCTGTTGTTTTCTTGTCGTGGTCTGTGCGGCTCTCTGAAACCTTCGCAGTGGTTACGCTCTCTCCTACAGTTACATCTACCGCGAGACCCACAGCATACACAAGCGATAAGTAGCAATGCTAAAAGTGGTGCAAACATATAAACCTCCAACACATCGGGGATAACTTCCCCTTACTACTAGTATATGTGCTGGCGTTTTATAGTGTTAAATGTTAAGTTTTAAATGTTTAATGGCTGCTCTCTTTAAACGCTTAACATTTGAACAGCCTGCCTTTTGCACTCGTAAACAACTTGCCAACAACCTTGCCCGCGCTAGCGGTATAACAATTTAACATTTAACATTCACCATTTAACATTTTAAACTATTCATCTTTCAGTAAGAACAAAAGCCCTAGTGTGTTTTTTCCGCAATGGGTTGTTATTGTACAGCCTGCAATTTGGTGTATAACTTCTTCAAACCCCAGCCCGTTTACTTTTTCTAGCGCTGCTGTCTCTAGCCCTTCATCAGATAGCGTATGCGTTACAAACGCACGGCGCTTGTCTATTTTGTCGCCGTACTCTGCCATAAGTTTATCTATGTATTTTAAAATAACATCAGATTGTCTGCCACGCATTTTGTCTACAGAATCCATCTTGCCGTTTTTAACCGCAATTGTCGGCTTTATTTTAAGTAGATTTGCGCCAAACCTTGCAAGCCCAGAACAACGCCCGCCCTTATGCAAAAACTCTAGCGTGTCTAAAACAAAACTTGCCTGAACACCACCCGTGCCTTGATAAGCCTTTTTTTGCATTTTGTCTGCAATAACTTTTGCGTCCGTCTCGCCGGCTGCGTAGATATCTTCTATAGCATAAAGCACCAAAAGCGCTATCCCGCTTGATAGGGACGAACTATCTATTATGTATACGTTTTCTAGTTGCTTTGCCGCCTCTACCGCGTTTTGATAAGTTAGAGAAAAGTTTTTGCCGATAACTGTGTGGATAATAGGAACATCGCCTTCTTTTTCGCGGATACCCTTAAAAAATTCTAGCATCTCTTGCGTGTTAACCGCGCTTGTTTTCGGAAGTTTTTTTGTTTTTGCAACAAAGTCGTAAATCTTTTGCGGGTCTATATCTACCCTGTCTGTAAAAACATCGTTGCCCATAGTTATTTTGTAACTTATATTATAGATATTATGCTCGTCCATTTTGCTTTGCGGAATATCGCAAGCAGAGTCAATCGAAAAAATAATTTTAGACATTTCGTGTTCTCCTTTTTTAGCACCCACGGGTGCAGTTTTTTGTATATTTATAAAATTTTGATTTCTTAATAAGTTATGTCCCCCTACAATTAAGTAGTAGGTGCAAGCCCCCTTTTTTTGAACTTAGGGGCTAGGTGCACCCCGCAAGCCCTGAACTTAGGGGCTAGGTGCAAGTAAGACAAGGAAAGCAGCGGATTGACGCCGTGCCGCGTACTTAGCGTACGCAAACAAGTCAACCGCAAGGCTTGACGAAGTATTACGCCGCACATAGCCCCTAAGTTCCCGCTTCTTGACCACCAAAGCCAGATAAAAGTCGCCAAAAGAAAGAGTTTTTCTCCGCTACTATCCATACCCTGCCGAAAAAGTCGCGGTTTTTTACTATTGGTAGTGAGGCTCGCGAGTCGTATGATATATCTCTGTGGTCGCCCAAAACGAAAATTTCCCCGCTACCTATTAAAAAATAGTAGCGCTCGGGCTGATGCCCGTGGTGTCTTACGTGGCGGGTTGGCTCGTCCAAATACGGCTCGTGTAAAAGCAAAATCCTAGTATCCCCCCGATATATATAAATGTGGTAAAACCACCCGCTCTCATCTTGGTCTCTTACAAATACAACTGTCTCACCCTCGAACGCGATTAGGCGCTTAACCCAAAACACGTGCGAGCGCTGTGGGTCTCTTACTACCACCACATCTTGCCGCTGTGGGCTACGCTGGCGGTCTAGAAAAATTATATACCTATCGTGCAGAGTTGGCTCCATAGATGGACCGGCAACTACAACTTGAAAAAAGAAAGCAGACCTTATAACCCCCAAAAGCACCAAAATAGCAGCAAGCAATATAACAAACTGCACCGTAGCAATCCACCGCGCCTCTCTCTCACCCCTTTTGTAATCTGCATATTTTCGACTCATTTGTTTAATTTTAAATGGTAAATTTTAAATGTTAAATGGTTAAACTCATTATTTCATTTGGTGTTGAACGGTTTGCAGTTTGCGCCTTTTAATAGTCTGCATATAAACTTTGCCCGCGCTAGCGGTGAAAGCATTTAACATTTAAAATTTAGCATTCAACATTGCTAGCGGTGAAACCTTTTAACATTTAACATTCACCATTTAACATTTTAAAGCGCTATTAAACTGCTTATTGCAAACGCTTCTTCGTTTTGGTTTTCTACAAAAAATTCTATCAGCGTTATTTCTTCAAACGTTTTTAGGTATTGCCCTTTTGTGTTATCTTGGTTTTTCTTTTTGAAGTGTGTTGGGCTTAGCACTATTTTTTGCCACACGCCCTTTTTTGTGTTGTAATAGGCTTCGTAGCCTTCTAAAGCGCAACCTGCCACTTGCCCTACTTGCGTAGGCACATATACGCACACTTTAAGCTCTTGCGCCTCTTTCGTAAAAATGTTAAGCCCTAGTATTGTATCTTGCTTTTTTTTAACCTGCCCAACTTTAAGCGTGGCTATAAAGTTTGCTTTAGATGATATTGCCGCTATGCCATCTATCTCGCCAGTTACAAGCGTTAGTGCTTCTTTTTTTGGAAAGGCTTCTCGCGCCGCCCTTGTTAGCACGCTTACATCAAAAAACTGATTTTTGCTAGATATGATAAGGGCGTCGTTTACGCGCCGATTAAGCGTGCCAAAGTCTTTAAGGTTTCTAACAATCAGGTTGGTCGAAAATGTGAAGCCACTTTTGTAAGTTACATTTGCAAACGTAAATATTTTTTTGCTCTCGCTGTAGGGCGTGATTTTTCCGCTGAACGTGGCTTTAAACTCGCCCGATACATTGTCTATTTTTATCATCTCTACACAGTCGAAAAACCTTGTTAGTGGGTCGTAACTGTCGAACGAATAGTATAGCCTTATGTAGTCTATTTTGTTTGGTTGGTCTGTAAAAAGGTTTGCTAAAAGTTCGCCACTTTCGTTTACGCTTAGGGCAATTTCTGGCTCTTCATCGAAGCGTTGGTCTGTGAAGCATTGTTCTAGCCACAACTTTAGCGTGTTGAATTGTCTGTAGCCTAGTATGTTTTTTGAGTGTGGCGTTAGCGCTATTCGGCTTTCTCTGCGCTGGTTTATTCTGTCTGCTGTGTCGTAGGCTCTGTCCATATTACAGTCTCTAGACATTGTTCCACTGGCTATTAAAAAGGGTACATCTATAAACTGAGCGTAAGATTGTCGCGACACGCCGGCCGATAGGCGCGCTTGGTCGAATGGGAACTCACCCTGACCCGCATCGTATTCTTTAAACTTAAATATGTTTGCAAACTCAGACCACCCGCAACCATCTATAGATACAGCGCCGCAAATGCGCTTGTCTACAGCCGCTAGGTGATAGGTTTGGTATGTGCCAGCACCTATGCCAACAATTGCGATTTTAGTAGAATTTATTATGCTAGAGAACATTGTTGTAGCAACCTTAATTGCTTGCATTGTTATTGTAGACCAAATGTAGTATGGCGTTTGTTTTGCATCTGCGCCCTCTTTTGCGCTCCACCTGTTGCCATCTTCTTTTGCGAAGTTTATCTCGCTTGGATATATTGTTCCGCGCCCGCCCGTCTCGTCCGTTCCGCTATAGTCTACCGCTATGCTTGCATAGCCTAGGCTGTTAAAAAAGGTGAGTGCTTCTTCATTTTTGTGCGACTTTGCATAGTCGTGACAAAACACAACAAGCGGTACGCTTTCTTGCGTGTTAAGCGGGTGAGAGAATGTGGCGTATACGCGTGGCACGCCAAACTCTGTTCGCTCGCCGTTAAAAAATATGTTGTAGTATTTGTTTGTGCCTTTTATATACTCTTTAACTATAACAGCCTCCGGCTCGTTTGTGCCGGTTAGATAATCTGTGTACAAGTTTTGTGGGGTGTATAGTTTCATTTTTTTAATTTTTAATGGTAAATTTTAAATGTTAAATGGCTAAACTCATAAATGCAAAAACTTTTGAATAGTTGTAATTAGGAATTCTTTACAATTTGCAAAACATAACCTTGCCCGCGCTAGCGGTGTAACAATTTAACATTTAAAATTTAAAATTAAACATTTAACGTAGTGCTTATGGTTTTCATAAATTGTGCGGCTTGAAAGTCGTTTATGCCTAGCGGGTTGTAACTTAAGGTTAGGTTAACTGATGGGTACGGCACAGTAGAGCCGCCCTCTACTTTTATTTTTACGCCCACAGCCCCAACGCCTAGTGCCGCAACATTGTTGCCCGCGATGTCTGGCTTAAAACTTTCTATGCCGTAGTCTGATAGGGAGACCACAGTAAATGTCGGCGGGGTTTGGCTTAGACTCTCGCCCACTTCGTAAAGCATTTTTATTGCTGATAACTCGCTTGCAATTTGCTCTACGTTTTTGTCGCGACAGTCTGGTATAACAATTGTTTTAGAGTTGCCGTTAACTTGTATTGTATAGCCTAAGTTGATGTCTGGTTGGTGCTTTGTGTGTGCGCCTTCTAGGCTTGCGTTAAATTGCGGGTGGGTATCTAGCGCGCGTGAGACAACGCTTAGCACAACGTTATCAAGCGTTATGCCTTGCTCTTTTTTGTCTTCTAGCCACTCTATCAGTTTAGACACATCTACAGTAACCTGCATTGTTTTATGCTCTATTTTGTTTAGGGCTTCTAGGTTTAGGTCGTCGCGCTTTAACACAAGTGTCTCGGCTTCGTTCTCTGATGTGTCGGTGTCTGTAGTTGGGTCTTGGCTTGTAGTGTCGTCGTCGCTTATATCTGTGTCCACATAGTCTGCTAAGGTATCTGCATCTTGCTCGCCTATTTCATTCTCTGTCCTATCATCTGTAGGCTGGTCTTGCGCGCTATGCTCTACCGCTTGCTCGTTTGCCAAACTTGCTAGCCTTGCTAGTTCATCTAGGTGCTGTCTCTCTTGCTGTTTTTGGCGCTCTAACTCTTTTGTGCGCTCTCTTTCTGCTTCTAGTTGGCGCTCTAACTCATTCTTTTCTTGCTCTAGTTTTTCTCTCTCTTGCCTTTCTTTTTCTTGGCGCAGGGCGTCTATCCTGTCTCTTTCTTGGCTTTCTTTTTCTAGCCTTTCTTGCTCACGCCTCTCATACTCTAGGCGCATTGCCAACTTTTCTGCCTCTATCGCTTCTAACTCTTTCTTTAATTTTTCTTTTTCTTGCCTCTCTTGCTCTTGTCTTTCTGCTTCCGCCTTTTCTTTTTCTAACCTTTCTTGCTCGTTTTTTTCTTGCTCTAATCTCTCTTTTTCTTTTTTATCGCGCTCTATTCTCTCTCTTTCTGCCTTTTCTTTTTCTAGCCTCTCTGCTTCTAATTTTTCGGCTTGCTCTTTTTCCTCTCTCTCTTGCTCTGCCCTCTGGTGCCTTTCTTTTTCTAGTTGCTCTTGCTCTCTTTTTGCTATTTCCTCTGCTTTTTTGTAGGCTTCTTCTTTCTCTTTTTGCAGTTGCTCTAGTTGCTGTTTTAGCCTTTCAATCTCGCTTGCTTGCTCTGCCCCTTCATTTTCTTTGCCTTCTAAGCCCTTAAAACCACCCTTAGCAGCCACGCGCTGAACATCAGCAAAAAGGTCGCCACTATCTGTTGTGCTTTCTCTAGCACTCTCTTGTGGCTCTGCCACTTGCTCTTTTTCTATTGTTTGTGTCTCAGTTTCTGTTGCAACTTCTTGTTCTTTTTCTGCATCTTGTACTTCAGTTTGGGCTTCTATTTCATTCTCATTTTCTATAATTTGTGCTTCCGTTTCCGTTTGCGTTTCACTCTCTACTTCTGCAACTTGTGCTTGTTTCTCGGCTACAATATCTTGCTCTGTTTCTATTGCTTGGGCTTCATTATCTACATCTTGTGCTTCGTTAATTTCTTGCTCAGCAGACTGCTCGCTTGCTATTTCACTCTCATCTAGTTTTTTAAAGCCACCCTTTGCCGCCACTCGCTGAACATCAGCAAAAAGTTCACTAGCAACATCTATCTCTACGCTCTCTGCCGTTGTAGACACCCCGCTTATAATTTGCTTAACGCTTGCTTCCTTTGTCTCACTAGCACTCTTAATCTCACTAGCCACGTTTGCTTCGTTAATCTCGCTAGCAACATTTGTATCAGCCTTGGTCTCACTTGCTTTACTAGTCGCCTTACTTGCCCCCTTGGTTTCTACCTTAGTTGCTACCTTTGCTGTCTCTTTAGTTACCCCCTTAGTTGCCTTTACAGCCTTAGCAGCCTTTGCTGCTTCTTTCTTTTCTTTGTCTGCTTCTTTCTTTGCCTTTTCTAATTCTTTTCTTGCGGCCGCTGCACTTAGTGCGCCACGCTTGCCTTTTTGTCTTTCTTTAAGCGCTATTTCTGCCGCCTCTATTTCTTTTCTTACTTTTTCTGCAGCCTTTTTTTGCTTTTCTGCTTCTTTTGCTAGGCGCTGTTTTTCTTTTTTCTCTGCTTCTTTTAGGGCGTCTCTTTCTGCTTTGCTCATACTTGCAAGCCTTGCTTTTTCTTGCTCTTTTTCTGCTGTCTTTTTTGCTTGCTCTTCTGCCTTTCTGCCCGTTTTTAAATATGCAACAACATCTTGCTCTGTAATTTTTTTGCCCTTGCCCGTTGGCTTTATAAGCCCCGCATCTATTCCGTGAGAGGCAGCCAAAAACTTAGCACGCTGGCTTTCAAATACTGCCTTGCTTGCCTTTGCTTCTTTACTATCACTCTCTGCCGTAGGTCTTACCTTACCTTTGGTTTTATTTATATCGTACTGTGCCATACGCACCCCCTGCCATCTAATAAATATTTACTTTTACTGCCGTGCCGAACCTATTATACTATATTTTTAATTGTAAGTCAAGTTTTGGAATACTTAATTATTTTCCACCTTAATTTTTTTACCCAAAAAACTATAGCGCTATGTGCCATTTGAATATTTTTATAAGCCTTACCCTTTTTGGTTTTTCTTTGTTTGGCTTTAAGTGTAAAATTTTCATTCCATCTTTTTGAAGCCTATAAAGCACAAGTTTTATATCCCTTTGAAGTTTTCGTGTTTTAACAACTATTGTGTCTATACCCTGCTGTTTAAAAAAAGCGGCGCTTGGATAATCTTGCGGTAGCGTATCGTAAGAGTTATCAAATATTTTTATGCTACGCTTTTTGTTTAGGCGGTTACTATCTAGCATAAAAACTGGTGTGGGTATTTCTGTTTGCGTGGGTGCTTCCCCAACCAAAGCGCTTGTGTTCTCTGCGGGCGCTTCTACCCTATTTAAGTTATCCCTTTTCAATAACTCTGTGGCTTGCAACAAAAGGCTTTCTACAATCTCGTTGTTGGTTGTAGCCTTTGCGCCCTTTGGCTGTTTTGTGCCAGAAAACGACGGAATTGCTCTGAAGCCCCCCTTAATATCACTATTAATATCTACATTATCCCCACTACCATTTTTGTATAGTGCGTAAAGCGCCATACCCATACCAAAACTGTCTTGCGCGCACTCGTCTATTATAATAGCCACATTACTAGGGGTAACATTTTTTTTAGCCACACCTTTTGGGACAACTTTTATCGGGGCAACACTTCTTTTAGCAACAATTCTCTCAGCCCATTTAGTGCAATGCTCTGTATCTAAACTAACGGCATATTCTGCGCTTTGCTTTATGTTAACAAACGGCACGGGCAAAACCCACGGACTCCATACGCAACCCTTGGGTGTCCACAACTTAAAAATCTCTTTATCGCTACTCTCTCTATTTTTGCTTACGCTCTCACTCTCTTTTTGCTTTGCTGTCGTAGCCCCAAACTCTACCCTACCCGATTCTTTTGAAGGGGGGTGTGGGGGGAAACTTTTACAATCTGGTAAAAGTTCCCCCCCACCTTGCCCACCTTGCTCTCCTTGCCCACCTTGCTCACTCTCACGCTCTACCAAAATCGGAACTTCAATACTACTGCTGCCGATAAGCGCGGTGGGCGATATTCTAGAATACATTCCCGCAAGTTTGCCCTCTACAATATACGTGCCGATACACACGTGATACTCTGCCCCGCACTCAGACCTAACGGGCTTACTTATAAACCGCTTTTGCTTTATGTAGTGTTTTGGTCTTAACAGCGCCTCTCTCACAATCTGGTTATAGTCTTTTGGTTTTAGCGCCTCTTTAATGGATATATTCTCGCCCGTTCTGCCAAACGCAATTTTATATATGTAATCTTTTTTATTGTCTACCCTACCGCGCGCTTTAACTGTATGCGGAAGCAGTTTTTTCCACCACTCTAGGTTTACGCCCCGCCTTATAAGTTCGTCAAAAATAAGTGCTACACGCTTTGTCTGAAAAAATACGGCTACCGGGTGATTACAACTTGGCGTGCTAGTATCAAAATAGCCCGCCCACATTTTTGGCAGTTTAAGCATCCATTCTAGCGGTATAAACCGAAAAAACGCGTCCACACGCCCTTCATTGCCATCTAGTATACTATATGCTTGCCTTTCTTTAAATACGATATGGTCTGCCGCACAATACAGCGCGTGCCTATCACTTTGCTCTAGCATATCGCCTATAAGTTGCATAGGTTGTCTGTCGTCGCTAAAGCACGTGCAATGGTTTATAGCAATTGTGTCCCCGCTATTAGTCTTTTCTAAAAAACTATCCACAAGCACCCTTGCAAAATTTTTGGGTTTTGCAAACACCCCGCCCAGCACTTCGTTAACTAAATCTGGCAGAATGCTAGCCTCTGCAAAGCCGCCCGGCACATCAGAGTTAACTTCACTTATAGCCCACCTTTTAGATGGACATTGTGTTTGGGTGTTTGTCTTGCCCGTTGCGTTTGTAATTTCTGACCCATTAACTACCGCACCCGTTGCGCCAGTTTTTACATTTTCGTTTTCTACACCACTCTCTATCGGGTGAAAGTCAAATCTCATTAGCCTTATATGGCTCTCTTTGGTGTAAGCCTGTTTAGACTTATTTATATGCTTTCTGATTTTTCGTGGCAGTTTAAGTTTTTTTATAAGCCCATCATCTTTTAATATCACATTTTCTGCCGCCACAGTCTCGTTATATAACTCTTGCGTTAGTCTCTCTAATTCTTTAACCTCACTCTCTTTCAGCACCAAAACAAAATTACCCACAGTATTTCTGTCTATATACTGTGGGTCCCACTTGTATGCTTTAAAAATCACATCAAGTCTATACTCATCGTACTTTTCATTAGGTATTTTTATCAGTTTCATATCTTTACGTGACCGGCTTTTAAATAAAGCCCGCCAAAAAAACACCCCGCAGAATTTATTTTTTCTGTCGACCAATTCCATATAGTTTAAGCGTTTTAGTCTAAGTAAAAATCATACTCTAGCATCTCTTCTTTCAAAACCGCTAGTGTTCTATTAAGTTCGTTTCTTGTAATCATAAGCCCTTCATCTACGCCCATTCCCGGTTTAGACATTATTAGGTGTGGTGCTGTTGCTATTGCTATATGAACACACACTCTAGCAGATTGGTCTGTTTCGTTACACGTGCCACCCAGATACGCTTCCACACCCTTTTCTTTACAGTATAACACCGCCTTTATCGAATTCGATATGCTTCCCAAATCCGGCGTTTTTATCTGTATCATATGTGCCGCTTTTTTATCCGCAAACTCTTTAATATCCTCTAGCGTATTACACCACTCGTCCGCAACAATTTTCACCTTTTTATTCTTATCTAATATTTTTACTAGTCCACTCAATTTTTCTAGTGTGCTTTCCCTATCCCCCGTATCTATCGGTCCTTCTACATACAGTTTATGCGGTTGTGCAATGTCCGCTAATTTTTCTAAATATTTTGCCACCTTTTTAATATCGTTATCAAAAATCTGACCAACTGTGCCGTAAACATCTATATGAAACGTTGGCATATAATTTTTGTCATTAAGTATTTTAACTCTTTCTCTAAGCCAGCCCACATACTCTTCCAATTTCTCACCCTTCTTACCTATCTTATCTACCGTATTAAAAAGTGCGTGCGGAAGTGTATCCACGCGTTTTATAAGCATCTTATCCGTATTTAAATATCTATTATCGCCGCTTTGTGCCAATATCTTAGGTGGGTTATCTAAATCTATCTCCAAATCATATTCATTCGCAACAACTTGTGCCATCTGATTATGTTGCGTAAGTGCAACCGCTTTCAATAGTGCTTGCGAAAACCCATAAGTTATTGCCTTGTGTAATCTTTTACCACCTACTCTAATGTTATCCAGCAATTTTGCTAGTCTTTTAAAGCTGTCTACTTTCTCACCCACTAGTTTTGGTGTCACATACTTTTTTATCTCGTCAATATACTTATCCGCTCTAAAAAGGTCATCCCTGCCGCCTGCGCCCGAATATTGTACCGCACAGCAGTCCCCAATAGCAACTGCCCCGCTCTCCATTATAAGCATAACACTAACGCATTCCCCCGGTTGTCTAACCTTAGAAAAGCCTTTAGTAACAGCTTCACCAATATAAAATTCTCCATCTGCCTTAGCAGATGTCTTAACAGCTTTTTGGTCGTCAAAAAAATATCCCGAGACGCCCTTAACACAAATTATATTTTTAATTCTCATAGTATTTGTAATTGTTTTTTGGGGGAAGGTTTGTTTGTTGGGGGAAAACTTTTGAAAAAGTTTTCCCCCAGACCCCCTTTCAAAACTTTTTGAGTTGTGGGGTGTTGTTTGTTTTAAAATTTGATTTGTGGTTTTTGAAATTTGGTGTTGTGGATAAGTGCGAGTAACCCCAAGGAAGAAAAACTTTGTCCACAAAGTTATTAACATTTGGTTTTTTAAGTATTATACCAAAAACTGTGCAAAAATGCTACTTTTTGATTAAAAATTGTTTGTTTACTAGCTATTTTTTTGTTTTTTATTTTAATACACAATTAATTTTATTAACCTAATATTATATTGCAAAAGTTATCCACATATCCACACTGCCTACTATTACTAATACTATCTATTAACTAACTAATAACTACTTCTTTTTGTTGTAAGGTAATATATTTTGATTTGTTTATTTAAAGTTTTGTATTTTTTAATTGATTAAAGTCAACACAAAAAAAATTTAAAAATACCACAAAAATACTTGTCTTTTATTTATAAATGTGCTATAATAGATATGTACAAAAACAAACACAAACTTAACAAAAAAAATTGACTATAGCATTTACTAAAGCATTTAAATTTAAAAAAGTACTATAAAATAAGGTGGTTCAAATGGCAGAAATTTCTAAGTCTAAATTAAACCCAGTTATCAGAAAAATAGCAACCCTTCGCGATGATAGGGGTTGGAATAACAATCGTCTAGCGGTAGAGTCTGGCTTAGCGCCGGCTACTGTTTTAAATTGGTTTGCGCGTAACGTAGTGCCAAAAATCAACGCACTAGAAAACCTTTGCAAAGCATTTGGCGTGTCAATGCAAACATTTTTCGAAGAAGACGAAGATGTTACGGTTTTAACAGACATACAAAAAAGAGCGCTTAAAGAGTTCGACCGCTTAACACAAGCAGAAAAAGAACGCTTTATAGCATTTGTACAAGAACTGAACAAAAGCAGACGCGACTATTAAAAACCCCCACCCAGTTAAGCAAAACAATAAATTAAATAAAAAACAAAAAGTGGCTACGTTACGCAAGCCACTTTTCTCTTTTAACAAACCATTTTATTTTTATACTCTAGCGGGCTTATTGACAGGCTAAAAAGTTTTATGCAAGAGTTTTTTTAATTAAGTTTGTATTCGGGTAGATGTACCTTTGGTGTCTGAAGGGATTGAATACATATAATTTTCGAATTTTTTTTTATCGCGAAGCGGGTGTAACTCCTGTGTACGAAACTATATGCAAAAGAATTTCCTTGCGAAGCGAAGCGTAGCCGAAATTCGTTGCATATAGTTTTGTAAGGGCAACCGAGAGAAAATTATGTGCATTCAATCCATCAAACCTACTGAATACAACCAAAAAACTTTGCATAATTTTTTACACGTTAATGTCCGCCGCCTCCGCCACCGCCACCGCGTCCTGCACCGCCGAAGCCGCCACCAAAGCCACCACCGCCTGCTCTGCCTGCGCTTGCAAAAGAGCGATTTGTAGAGCGTATAAATATGCCCGTCATTAAGAATGGGTGCCCCATTATCCTACTGTTTTGGAATTGTGGCACGTTCGGGAATTTATGGCGTATAGACTTTATAACTTTATCGGCTATGTTGAATGCTGTTGCGTAAACTAAAAACTCTTCCCACAAGTGTACGTGTTCTACGCTATGCTCGTTCATCATAGTCTCATCGTTTAAGAAGTTGTAAAGCCCTTCCCATTTAGATTGCTCTTCTGCCCCTTGTTGTGTTAGAAGCAGTAAGCGGTTAGATAAAAATCTCATAAAAAAGCCTGCGCCAATAAGCCCCGCGCCCAGCACGAAAAACGCACCAAAAGCAAAGTCTAGTCTGCTCATCTGAACAAACGGGTTAGCCGCAAGTGCAATTACACCGATTATAGAAAACGCTGTAAAGCCCGCCGCAAACTGCCACTTTAACTTTTTAAAGTTTTCTACCCTAAATAAGCCGAACGACACACCCTTACGCTTTGGAAGTTGTTTTAGCCACCTATAGAAGTTTGTTGTGTGGGACGCGTCAGTTGAAATAGAGCGCTGGAACTGCTCCATAGTAATTGTTCCGCTTGGTGCGTAGCGCCTTATCAAGTTGAAGTAACCCTCTTCTGACGCGTGCATTTTTGGCAAGGACGGGTCTATTTGCCCTTCCGAGTTAAATATGTTTTCTATTATGATGTGCGTGTTGTTCAGCGCCCAGTCGCGCGTTTCTGTTATGCGCTCTATCCGTATATAGCCTTTTTTAACAAGCCCCATAAGTATTGCGGCGTATTTACCGCGCGCGTCGTAGCCTTGTCTGCGCCTTGCAAACGCGAGCGTGGCTGCAAGCGTTACATCGCGGTCTTCTGGTATTTCTCTAAAACTTGTAAATGGCATAACGGGGGTTGGTATGTTATTGCGCTTTTTCTTAGACTGAAACACGCGCCAGATTATAAACCAAATAAGCGCAACAATTATAATCACGCCAACAAGCACGGCAATTTTTATCCAGAAAAATAATCGTGGCAAGCGGTTATAGCGCGCCCACTCATCTAGTATGTGGCTGTGCATTGCTTGCTGTAGGTGTTGCGTGTTGCCGCCCGCTACTTGCTGACCAAAGCGGTCTATAATGGTTGTGTTGCCGTCAGGGGCTAGTAAATGGGCGTTTTGCGTATCGCTTGCATAGCCCACAAGCGCAAAGCCTATATAGCGGTTGTATTGCCTGAAGCGCAAATCGCGCCCGCTAAGGTTTAAGCGGAACGTTGTGTAGTTGGCATCTGTCGTTTTAGTAAATGGCGGGTTGTGGTTTGTTGTGCCGGCTGTAAAAAAGTTGTAGTTTGTTGGCATTTGCGCGTTTGGTATGTGCAGGCGCGCATCTACGCTTTCTAAAAAGCGCGATGTTGGTCCGCTCCACAAGTATACGTAAAGTTCTGCACAGTCTTGCCACAGCGTTACCGCGTTTGTCATTCTGTAAGTAATCTCAAACTCGTACTTGCCTCTATAAAGCCCATCTACGTATATAAACAAGCATTGCCACGCGTAGCCACCTTGCTCGTTTCGCCCGCCGTCGTGATACCAGCGGTTAGGTCCAAGCCCGGGTGTGCTTAAGTCTTGCGCTGCGGTTGTTCTAACAACAAAGTCTGTGTTAAAACCATTTCCGCCGTAGTTAAACCACCCCCACGGATAGCCATAGTTTACCCAGCGCGGCGTTCCGTAAAGGCGCTCTGCCCTACCTAACTCGAATGTGAAAGGCATTCCATCTCTTTCGTGAATGGCATCGCCATAGTATCCGTTTACGCTAATGCGCCTAACAGAGTAAACTTCAAACTCTGATAGTACTGCAAAACTGCCGTTAGGAAGCCATACTTCCGCCTCGTGCATTTCTCTGTATAAGTAAAAGAAGTTTGTCCCGCCAACAGTATTTGGGTTGTCAGCGCGCGCGTGAACGTCCCACACGAGACGCTCTGTAATAAGTAGGCTGCCGTCGCTATCCAGCGTAGCCTCCCACTTTTGTGAAATTACACGTGCATAAGACGGGCTTATAACAAGTGTAACAATAGCAAAGATGATGCCGGGCGCTAAAACCATAAAAGCCACAACACCAAAAATAATAAACTTAACCCTGTTAGACATAAAATAGTTTCTCCTATTATGTAGAGTTGCTTTAGCACACGTAACGCTTGCAACTCTAGTGTTTATAAAACCATTTTACAGTATTTAAATCGATTTGTCAACCAAATTTCAACCAAAGAAAAAATGCCGTCAAAAAACGACGACATTTGCGTTGTGGTGGAGATGAGCGGAAGTCGATTTGCCCAAAGGGCAAACTCCCGAAGGGAGTACCTGAAATTGTTAATCCGCTCAGCGAAACAAAAAAGCAAAGTAAGGCATAGGAAGTTTTTTATGCAGTAGTTGCCAAAAGCAACTACAAGTAAAAACGAACTAAGCCGAACTTTGCGCTATGGTGGAGATGAGCGGAGTCGAACCGCTGACCTCCTGCTTGCAAGGCAGGCGCTCTAGCCAACTGAGCTACACCCCCACAGCAAAAAGTTTAAAAGGTTGTCAGGCGCTAAGCGAGTTTTTAAAGTCTCAGCTCTCAACCTAGCATTACAAGTATTGTTGTAAAATACCTAAGCAAAGGCTTCACGTAAGCAAAGGCTTTGTGCCTATTACGAAATGGTGGGTGCAAGTGGACTCGAACCACCGACCCCCACCTTATCAGGGTGGTGCTCTAACCGACTGAGCTATGCACCCGTGTCCCAACCATTTTTGTTACAGAAAATTTGGCGCGCCCAAACTTTGCTTTTCAAACTGTAACTTTATAATTATATAACACGAAGCCCAAGAAGTCAAGTATTTTGGTGCAATTTGCAATAGTTATTGTGATAACTATTGCAAATGTTGAATGCTAAATTTTAAATGTTAAATGGTTAAACTCATTATTTCATTTGGTGTTGAACGGTTTGTAGTTGCGCCTTTTAATAACTTGCAGATAAACTTTGCCCGCGCTAGCGGTGCAGCCATTTAACATTTAAAATTTAACATTTAAAATCAAACATTGTTTCACGTGAAACAAAAAAAGCCCTTTCGGGCTTCTTTGCGAGTTGGCGCGAGCAGGCTTTGAGTTAGTGCGAGCAGACCTACTTACCAGTCATAAACTGCTCTATTCTCTCAAGGTCGTCTGTGCTGTAGTATTCAATTATTATTTTGCCTTTATTTTCTGTGCCTAGCGCATAGACTTTTGTTGAGAGCGTGCGCTTTAGGTTGTTTACAAGGTTTGCAAGTTCTTTAGACTTTGGTGGTTTTAGCGTGTCCTTTGTTTTTGGCTTCGGCTCTAGATAATTTTTAACCGCTTGCTCTAGCGCGCGCACAGACCACTCGCCCTCTATTGCCTTTTTTGCAAGGCGCACTTGCGCTTGGCTGTCAGAAATAGATGCAAGGCTTCTTGCGTGACCAGCCGACAAAGTGCCGTCTCTAACCGACTGCATTACAAACTTGGGCAAACCCAAAAGCCTAAGCAAGTTTGCGACTGCCGGGCGCGATTTGCCTATTCTTTTTGCGATTGTCTCTTGTGTTAGGCTAAACTCTTGCATTAGCGACTGTATTGCAAGGGCTGAATCTATAGCGTTAAGGTCTTCGCGCTGTAGGTTTTCTATAAGCGCAACTTCCTTTGCGCTTTGAGCCTCTAGGTTTTGCACAATTACAGGGATATAGTCTAGTTCTGTTAATTGCGCAGCCCTAAAGCGTCGCTCACCCGCTATAATCTCAAAGCCCGCGCCTTTCTTTTGCACTAAAATGGGTTGGATAACGCCGTGAGTTTTTATAGATGATGCTAACTCTTCCAGCCTCTCATCATTAAAGGTTTTGCGTGGCTGATTTTTGTTTGCGCGTATTAAACTTAGCGATATTTGCTGTACCCCGCTTGTATTATTAGTGCCACCAGCCAATGTTTCACGTGAAACATTTTGGTGTGCCGATGCTAAGGGTGTAGTACCACTTGCGGTGTTTGAGTGGCTAGCCAAATTATTTGCGCCTGCCCCCGTACCTGCCTTAGACTTAGCCTTATTATTGCCCCCGGACTTAGTTTGAGATACCCCAGTTATAGTAGCAAGCGTGTCACTTGATAGGTCGTCTCTCGCCTGCTCTAGTTGTGTTTCGTATTCTTCTTGTGTGTTGGCAAAAAGGCTACCTAGCCCCCTGCCCAATCCTCTGTTTTTACTCATAAATTTATTGTAGCACAAAACAGGTACAAAAGCAACTAAAAACCAAAAATTTTGCAAACCCACGCTGATAGTTATCATAATAACTATTGGCAGCCGTAGCGGTGGGATTTTTAAACAAGCGCGCTACCAAGCACCCAACCAACCAAGCACCCAACCGACCAAACACAAAAACGCTTGCCCCTTTTTAGCCACCTACACCTTTACCCCCATACCCCTACTTGCCTTATTGCCTTAAAAACGCTTTACAAGTTGTGCGGTTTTTGTTATAATTGTAGGGCAATGGAAAATCGTGGTGTTACAATAGCGCACTCGGCTTACGATGTGCTTTGGCTGTTTACTTTTACAATCGTTTTTCTTGTAATAACGCTTGCGTGTTACAAGGGCTTTTCTAATAAAAAAGGGCGAATGCGCAACCTGCCATTTTTGATTATCACAATTTTTATGATAATTTTTGAGATTATCAAAATCAGCAGACTACTTATAATTTACGGCTCAGACTTTAACTTGCGCCACCTGCCCTTTCATATATCAAGTTACGCAATGCTTACATTTGCGCTAGCCACATTTGCAAAGCCTGATAGCCGCGTATCGCAAATTGGCTTTGCCTCTTCTTTAAGTATTCAGTTTGTTGCGGGGCTTGCGCTTTATGTTGCGCCCGTTGCAATTGTTGCCGATTCGTTCACGTACATATTCACCGCGCAAGGCTCTTTTTACAACCACCACACCACAATCTATCACCTTATAAAAGTGCTGTTTTTTATGCTAGCAATTGCGCTTAAGCCGTACGCGCCAAACAACAGAGACATAAAGTGGGTGTTTATAATTTACGCTTCCCTACTGCTTATATCGGCAGTAATGGCTCATTTGCTTAATGCAGACTTTGCAAGGTTTTTAGACTTCCCGCTTAACTTGCCATTTATACACGATGTACACCCATTTGCTAAAACGGCAATACTATACTTTGTGTTTATGCTTGTGCCGGTTTTAGGTGTGCTGGTTATGATTGTGCTACCGCAAAAATTAAGGGCGCGGTCAGATGCTAAGGTTAATGCTTAAAGCGCTAGGCTAGTTTAAATTACAAATTACAATGTACAAATCACAAATGTTGCAAAAAGACTAAAAATAACAAAAAAATTAAATAGAGCGTAAAGCATTCGTTTACGTACACGAAAAACAGAGAAAAAAATGGAAAAAATCACAACAAGGTTTGCGCCCTCACCAACGGGCTATTTGCATATTGGGCATTTAAGAACAGCCCTTTATGGCTCTTTATTTGCTCAGCAAAACGGTGGGGTGTTTATATTACGGATAGAAGACACAGACCAAACTAGAGAAGTTGAAGGGGCGACTGAAGCCATTGTTAAGGCATTAGGGGACGCGGGCATATTATACCACGAAGGCTTGTTTTTGTCGAGCGGCAAACTTGTAGAAAAAGGCAAGCGCGGACCATACGTGCAAAGCAAACGCACGCACATATATAAAGAGTACGCCCACAAATTAGTAGAGCTTGGCGGGGCTTATTTTTGCTTTTGCACCAAAGACAGAATAGAAGCACTTAAAAAATCAGACCCCTTTGCAAAGTACGACAAGCATTGTTTAGGGCTAGACATCTCGGGCGCTAAGGACAAAGTTAGTACGGGCGAGCCGTATGTTATAAGGCAAAATGTTGTGCAAGATGGCATAGCCTCAGAGTACGACGATTTGCTATTTGGCAAGGTGTCTGTGCCAAAGCACGAGATTGAAGATGGGGTTATGCTTAAGGCAGATGGCTTCCCCACATACAATTTTGCTAACGTGGTAGACGACCACCTAATGAGCGTAACGCACGTTATTCGGGGCGTTGAGTACTTAAGTTCTACACCAAAATTTAACTTGCTATACGATGCGTTTAAGTGGAAGCGACCAACGTATATACACCTGCAGCCCATAATGAAAGACGAGCGCAAGAAGTTATCTAAGAGAGACGGCGCAGCCACATTTGAAGACTTTATAGCGGCGGGCTATTTAAAGGACGCGATTATAAACTACGTAGCGCTACTTGGCTGGTCGCCAAAAGACAATAAAGAGAAACTAAGTTTTGCCGAGTTGCAAGCGCTGTTTAGTTTAAAAGGGCTTTCTAAGTCGCCATCAATTTTTGATGCAGACAAACTTAAATGGCTAAATTCGCTTTATATAAAAGAGTTGAGTGAGAGTGACTTTTTAAAAATTGCACAACCATTTTTAGAAAAATCTAAGCCTTACGCTAAACTAAGCAAAGGGGTTTACAACAAAAAAGCGCTACCCGCAATACTACAAAAAAGGCTGGATACCCTTGCGGATATTCCAACCTTAATAAATTTTATAGAAGAGTTTGGCGCGTTTGATACAAACCTTTTTAAAAACGAAAAGATGAAAACTACGCCTGGTATTGCAAAAGACATTATACAAAAAGCGCTACCACTACTTAGCAAAACAGATGCTAAAGGCTTTACGGCGCAAAACTTAGGCGAGGCATTAAAACCACTTACAAGTGCGAATAAAGGCTCAAAAATGGACATAAAGGGGGGCGCAGAAGTCGAAGCACAAGGCGTAGTGTACAAGGCGGGGCAAGTATATTCGACTCTTAGGCTAGCCCTATCAAGCAAAGAAGCATCAGCCGGCGGAGCGCTAGAGTTAGCAGAAGTTTTAGGCAAAGATGAAAGCCTTAAAAGGCTAGAGTTCACCTTGGGTCTGTTGACTTAACTTTTTAGGTGGTTGCTTAGGCTTCTTTTTTCGCGCAGAAATTTTAGTAACTAACCGCCCTAAAACACCGCCAAGCGTTACGTGCTGAGCCACAAGCCCGGTCGCTAGCCCCAAAAACAAATACCACCGCGGTTGCCCGAGTGAGACAAAATAAATTGAAAAAACAACCACACCCGCCAAAAATAAAAAGAAAATTAGGTCTGTAAAAATATATACAAACCTTTTTTTTGTTAGGGTGGCAACACTTGTAATAAGCACATAAATTATGCCAACTACAAAGCCAAGCCCAATACAGATTGTGAAGGGGATAAATTGAGACATAGAGAGTGTAAAGTGTAGAGTGTAAAGTGTAAAGTGTAAAGTGTTTACACCGCTAGCGCGGGCAAAATTAACCAGAACTTTTTTTGAGCCGTTCAAACGCTTTGTATTTAATGAGTTTAACCACTCTACACTTTACACTAAAAAAATTATCTAAATAATTTTTTAGCGAAATAATTTTTTTCCTAGCGACTTTTTCTCTGTCGCATCTATATACTTAAGCGCTTTTATGTTGCCCTCTATGTTAAGTAGCCCCTCTTCTTCGGCGAAGCGCTTTACGTTTAATTCGCTACCCTCAACCACCATTCGCCCGTGAGACGAGTGAAGCGTTATAGTTTTGTCGTTAAAGGTATCTACTTTTGAGATGCCCGTTAACGACATTTTTTTTCTGTTTTCTAAAGTAACGCTGTGCAGGCGCTGTTTAATTTCTCTGTTTTCCATACTCTATATGTATGTAACCACACAAAAAAATAAGCACCCAAATAAAAAATTTTTGTCAAAACAGTTGACAAATTTTTTATAATGTTCTATAATTAATAATGTTTTCGAGTTTAGTAATACTAAACTTGCGGATAAAAGACACTAAGGTTGAATTGCTTGTTGGTAGGGCTATGTGCTAGCGCACGGCAAGTTTACCTTAGTGCATAAATTTTTATAATACGCGCTTTTTTAAACAAACAGGGTGGGGTAAGGTGTATGCTTATAGGTGAGAAAATTAAGAGTTTAAGGTTGGTGGCTGGACTAACTCAAGAAGAGTTAGCGAGCCGTTTAGAGTATTCTAAGGGCTTTATATCGCAAGTTGAGAACGATATTGTTAATTTGACTGTTCCGGCGCTATCTAATATGCTAGAAGTTTTAGGAACAAACTTGAAAGACTTTTTCTCTGATGAAGTAGACAGCATTGTATTTCATAGGCGCGACCACTACATAAAAGAAGAAGAGAATTCTACAACCGCGTGGCTCGTCCCGTCCGCTCAAAAAAACCAACTAGAGCCAATACTTTTTACACTAAAAGCGGGGGCAATATCAACGCAAGATTTGCCACACGAGGGGGAAGAATTCGGCTATGTGCTTCAAGGCAAAATAAGGCTTGTAGTAGGCAAGCGAAAATATAAATTAGATGCAGGAGACAGTTTTTATTTTAAGGCAGACAAAACACACTTTCTAGAAAACTTGCTGGATACTGAGGCGAGAATATTATGGATATCAACGCCACCAAATTTTTAAGCGCTATGTACTGCGCAATACTGCGTTGAACGTTACGGTTTTCTGCGGTCACGTACACAGAGTACGCTCCCTTGAAAATCCGCCGTTCGCCGACCGAGCCGTCCGCCAAAGGCGGTAGCCTTTTGCGAAGCAAAAGCGCCAAAAGGCGAGGTGGCTTGCTTGCACCTAGCGCTTAAAAATAAAAAAAAGGGGGGGACTCAACTCTCAACTATATAAAGGAATTTATGGAAAATAATAAAGATAATTTAAAGAAAGAAATTTTAATTGAGTTTAAGGGTGTGACCAAACAGTATGGCACATCTTTAGCAGTAGAAGACTTTAGCCTGCAAGTTAAGCGGGGCGAGTTTGTTACTCTGCTTGGTCCGAGCGGGTGCGGTAAAACCACCACGCTTAGAATGCTTGCGGGCTTTGAAAATATTACAAGTGGCGAGATTTTACTTAACGGCGAGGATATTTCTAAACTGCCGCCAAACAAGCGCCCGCTTAATACAGTGTTCCAAAAGTACGCTCTTTTTCCGCATATGAATGTAGAAAACAACATCGCATTCGGGTTAAAACTAAAGCGCGTAGAGGGCATTAAAGAAAAGAAAAAGGTTGAAGTTGTGGTGTGTGAGAGTACGGGCGCAAAGCAAAAGGTTATCTCTTACGAGCCGGTGTTAGATGCAAACGGCAACACAATTCCCGTTATGCGCAAACTTCGAAAAGAAGAGATAGATGAAAAAGTGCAAAAAGCGCTTAAACTTGTAGACTTACCAGACTTTGCAAAAAGGCACATAGAAAGTTTGTCGGGCGGTCAGCAACAGCGCATAGCAATTGCTAGGGCAATTGTTAACGAGCCAGCCGTTTTACTGCTAGATGAGCCACTAGGGGCTTTAGACTTGAAACTCAGACAAGAGATGCAATTAGAACTGCGCCAAATGCATAAAGAATTGGGCATAACTTTCATATACGTAACGCACGACCAAGAAGAAGCACTTACAATGTCTGACAGAATCGTAGTTATGAATATGGGCAAGATACTGCAAGTAGGTACGCCAAAGCAAATTTACGATGAGCCAGAGAATGGCTTTGTTGCAAACTTTATTGGCGAGAGTAACATCATAAGTGGTGTTATGGAAGCCGACTATAAAGTTACGTTTGCGGGCAAAACTTTTACGTGCATAGACTATGGCTTCGACAAGAATGAAAGGGTAGATGTAGTTATAAGACCAGAGGATATAGAACTATTTGTAAACGGCGACAGTCGACCAGCAAAAGATAAGCCGGCAGGTGATAACACTCTGCAAGGACTAGTAGTAAGCAGTTTGTTTAAGGGTGTTCATTACGAGATGGAAGTAGAGGCTAACGGCGTTGGCTTTTTGGTGCAGTCTACTACGGGCTATAGCGTTGGCGAGAATGTAAACTTATACATAAAGCCCGACTACATACACATAATGGAAAAAGAAAAAGAGGCTAACGTAATTAAGGGCAAAATTATAGATGACGATGCTATTCTACTTCAGGGCGCAAAAATAAAGGTAGACCTAACAGCCCTTATAGAAAACTCGGCTTATGACGATAGCGGTTATTTAGTAAACGCGGCGGGCGAGAGAATCGCAAACGAGTTAGACCTTTACGGCAAAAATGTAGAGGTTACTATGGCGTTTGGCGATATAGAACTTAAAGATAACGAGAGTGAGGGCGACATTAAAGGCACGGTGATAACATCGTTTTATAAGGGTACGCACTATCAAGCGCGCGTAAAAGCAGATAAGGGCTACGAGTTTTTTGTAAGCACAAACTACAGTTACGATGATGGCGATAGGGTAGGCTTAGTGCTTGTGCCAAGCAAAATGGTTTTGAAGTTGGAGGAGGTAGAAAAGGTTGATTAAACGCAAACATTTTGGAATTCCGTATGCTGTGTTTATGGTGATATTTGTTTTAATGCCGATATTGCTGATTATATTCTACGCCTTTACAAATGCAGACGGAAACTTCACTTTAGAGAACGTGACAGGGCTATTCACAGAGCAGTATCGCCGCTCTGCAATACTTCGCTCTGTTGGTATGGGCATAAGCGCAACGGCCATTTGCTTACTTATAGGCTACCCCGTTGCATACATTTTAAGCAACAGAAAGTACAACAAAATAAGCGTGCTTATAATTTTGTTTTTAGTGCCGATGTGGGTACACTTTTTACTGCGCACAATTGCAACGCGAGAGTTACTTCAAAACTTTGGGCTGTTAGAGTTTTCGTACTTTGCGGTATTGTTCGGGCTTGTTTATAACTTTTTGCCGTTTATGATTTTTCCGATTTACTCTAGCCTTATGCGTATGGACTATAGTTTGCAAGAGGCGTCTTCAGATTTGGGTGCAACCAATATGCAAACTTTTACAAGGGTAATAGTGCCGATGTCTGTGCCGGGAATTATGGCGGGTACAGTTATGGTTCTAACGCCGGCAATATCTACTTTTGTAATATCAGATATACTAAGTTCTGGGCGAGTAAGGCTTTTGGGCGACTTGATATTTAACTACTTCGAGGGCAGGCAACACAATGTGGGCGCGGCGCTGTCGCTTGTATTATTTATGCTTGTGTTTGTTAGTTTACTGCTAAGCAAAGAAGAAAAAACAGGTAGGGGGGCAAGTATATAATGGATACAAAAACACGCACAACCGCTATCTCAGAGTGGTTTAAAAAAGTCTCACCTAAAAAAGTTTTAGCGCGCAGTTATCTTGCCCTTGTGCTTTTAATATTGTACGCGCCAATATTTTATATGGTCTTTTTCAGTTTTATGGACGTTAGGTTTATGGGTATGGACGGCAACTTCACTTTTGATAACTACCGCTTTATGTTTAACGACCCAACCCTTAGGCGCGCGCTAAGAAATACACTTATAATCACACTAACATCAGCAACAATAGCAACCATACTAGGCACGCTTGGCGCAATAGGTATTTTCTATATGAACAGAAACCCAAAAAGAGTTATGCTTTTTGGTAACCAAATAAATGTAGTTAACCCAGAAGTAGTAACGGCAATGGGGCTATTCTTATTTTTTACTGTTGCGTTTATGCCACTTGGCGACTTAATTCTGCCACATAACTTTGCCTTTGGGTTTGTAACAATAATTATAGGTCACGTAGCGTTATGCACGCCGTTTGTAGTTTTAAACATTTTACCGCGACTTAGGCGAATAAACCCAAACAATTACGAGGCCGCGCTAGACTTAGGGGCAAGCCCATTTCACGCATTAAGGCGAGTAATTATACCTGAGATTTTTCCGGCAATGCTAGGGGCGTTTGTTCTGTCTATCACGCTTAGTTTAGACGACTTTTTAATAACAAGGTTTAACAGCGGGGTTGTAGAGACGCTATCCCTATACATCTATTCGGCGGCGCGATTTGGTAACGCCGAGACTATGGGCGCTATCAGGGCTTTAGCAACAGTAATGTTTGTAGGCGCAATAAGCATAATTGCTATCGGTACACTTGCGCAAAACAGGCTTGCACGTAGCAAGTTCAAAAAAACTTAAAATAAGGCGGGGGCAGATAAAATGATTAAATCTAATGGGGGCGGGTCGTCCCAAACAATTACACAAAGTTTAAGCACAACCCTAGTGGCAAATAAGGGGTTGTTTACAAAAATAAAGGTTACGCTATTATCACTTGCTTTAGTGGCAAGCAGTTTTGTGTTTACATTTTCTTTGTCGGGTTGTGCTTCGCGCGACAATATTTTGCGCGTGTTAAACTGGACGGGATATTTATGTATTGCAACAGTTCAAGCGTTTGAAGAAAACTACGGGCTTCGCGTAGAAATTTCTACATTCGAGACAAACGAGGCGGCGTATAACTTGCTTGTTCACCAGCGCACAGACTTCGATGTTTTTGTGCCATCTGATTATATGGCAAGTAGGCTTGCGCGCGAAGGGCATCTAGTCGAGTTAAATTACGACTTGTTGCCAAACGTAACAAACTATATAATACAGCATAACGGCAACCCGCTAGGGCATTTCGAAGATTGGAACCCGCAAAATAGGTTTGCCGTGCCGTACACACAAGGCACAACGGGCATAATGTTTAACAGAAGACTTTTGCAAGAAAGGCTAGGCTATACAGATTTGCAACTGCAAGAGTGGAAAGAAAGAGAGGGTTGGGGCATACTGTGGGACTCGCGCCTTAGGGGACAAATTGCGGTTAAAGACAGTTTTCGCCTTGCGTTTGGCGTTGGTGCGCTGTATGCAAATAGAGATGCACTTTTGGCAATACCAGACCAAATAGAGCGCGGGGCAAAAGCAACCTACTTTTATAATAGTACTTCGCCAGAAAACTTGCAAGCGGTTCAAGCGGCTTTTAATAGGCTTTTAGGAAGCGGGGCAGATTCTCAAAACCCGCGCTTTGGTGTAGATACAGACACGCACGCAATGGTTGCTAACGAGATTATTATGAATATGGAGTGGAGTGGGCAAGCAGTTTTTGCGATGTTCCAAAACCCAGACTTATATTATTTTCTGCCACCAGAGGGCGCTAACTTTTGGATGGATATGTTTGTTATTCCGCAAAACGCAAGAAATGTAGATGCGGCGCATAAATTTATAAATTGGATGTTCAACCCGTGGGCTGCGGCATCTAATATACTTACACACTTTTACACAACAACAGTAGACCCAAAGTTTTACACAGTAGAATATTTGGGGCAAGAGATTTACGACTATCTGACTTACTTTTTGGTACACAGCATACCAAACATCTTTGGTGAGACAAATGCGGCGGGTCAGCCAATTTCTTTAGCAGACCCAGAGTTTTATAGCAACTATGTTTTCTTTCCGCACAGAGCGCCACACTACGAAGCATTCGCAATACTAGCAGACTTCACACCAGCACAAGACGCCCTTGTTCTGCACGTGTGGAACGTAGCAAGGGGCGGGGGCGAGAGCGGGCTAAACACAATGGACATCGTATGGCTCGCAGTAACCACCAGCGCAATAACCCTAATAGCCGCAGCCCTAATCCTACTAGCCATAAGACGCAGGCGAAACGCAAACTAAAAAAAGTGGCATTGCCACTTTTTTTAATGTTTAATGGTAAATTTTAAATTTTTAATGGCGAAGCACAATTATATATATTGCCTTTGAACAGTCTGCGTTTTCCAACTTCAATCAAATTGCCAGCGCTAGCGGTGAAACAATTTAACATTTACCATTCTAAAATTGAACATTGGTAAGAATATTTTCTAGGTCTAGCATTTGTATTATTTGGTCGTATAGGTTGTAGAGTACGTGGCGGGCGATGAACGATTGGTCTAGAGACGGCTCTATGTTATGACCGAACTCGGCACCAAACGGAAGAGATAGCGCTATTATTAGTATAAAGAAGCCCGCAACAACCATAACAATTCCGCGCCCAATACCAAACAGCACGCCAACGGCGCGGTCTACTTGCCCAAGCGTTTTGCGCTCGCCATCTCTGTCTAGTAATAAACTGTTTACGCCCATATTTAAAAGGGTGGTTAAAACACTTAAAAGCGTAAACAAAATAAGCATACTTAAAACGCGCAAAACAATGTTTGCTAGTGCTGGTCCTAACAAGTGAGATAGCGCTATATCAACAGTCGGGTCGCCCGGGTACAAAACCGGCACAAGCAAGTTATTTATAAAGCCCGGTAGCCCAAACTCGTAAAGCCCCTGAATAATGTTTTCTTCTGTTGGTGGCTGTGCAAAAAGCGTGGGGTTCATACTCTCAAGACGCGTGATAAAAGCCTCAGAAACCATTTCTCTAACATCAAAAAAACTATCTAGTAAATCTATAAATCTACCACCAAGCCAAACAGCAATAATTAAAGAAGCAGCCCACCCAAAAAGAGACATAATGGAAGGCAAAAAACCTCTGGCAAAACCAACCAGAGCGCTCAAAATAATTACCGCGACAATTATTAAATCAATAAACATAACATTTAAAGCCCTATATGCTGCGCAATACTGCGTCAAGGTTTACGCTTTGCTCAGTTGCGTACGCCTAGTACGCGCCCTTCGCAAATGCGCACCTTTCCGACGAGCCGTAAACCGTAAGGTTTTAGCCTTTTGCGTAGCAAAAGCGTCAAAAGGCGAGTGGCTTTCTTGCATCTAGGGCTTTAAATGCAAGAGCATTGACAGTATGGCAGGCGAAAAAATTTGTATACCCCCTACATAATAGTTTACAATATTTTCACAATTTAGTCAAGCAATTTGGCATATTATTTTAGTGTCAAATTATTGACTTACGGCGGGTTATGTGATAAAATTAAGAGAAATCAAATTATTTAAGGAAACCAAAAGCAATCACGTGAAACCAAAACTACATAAAGTAGACCAAAACAAACTTTGCCCGCGCTAGTGTGCAACAATTCATAATTCATAATTCCGAATTCATAATTAATCAAGTATGTTCAAACTTTTAAAAATCTTCACCCCGCGTTTAATAGTGTTAGCGTTGCTGACACTTATTTTCGTTGCGGCGGCGGCACTTCTAGACTTAGAACTTCCGCGCAGAATGGCGGCAACAATAGGCGCAACAGAATACGAGAGCGTTGCGCAAATTATAGAGCGCGGCGGGTGGATGTTTGGGCTTGCGTTTGGCGCGATTGTTGCGAATGTGTTTGTTGCGTTTTTTGCTTCTAGAATGGCGGTGGGCTTTTCTAGAAACTTACGCAAAAGGGTTTTCGAAAAAGTAGAGGGTTTTTCGCTAAAAGAGTTTGATGAAGTAGGCACGGCAAGCCTAATTACGCGCACAACAAACGATGTTCAGCAAGTGCAACAGTTTTTTGTGCTGATGTTTACAACAATGGCTTCCGCCCCTATCACCTTTGTTTTTGGTATAATATACGCAAGCGAGTTTGGCGGCGACTATATGCTAGTTATAGGTGGCGCGCTAGGCATAATGCTACTGATTGTTGCGGCAGTTATGTTTGTGGTATTCCCGATGTACAACCGCATTCAAAAGCGCTTAGATAAACTGACACTTGTCGCGCGCGAAGGGCTTACGGGCGTACGCGTAACACGCGCCTTTAACAGACAAGCCAGAGAGCAACAGCGCTTTCACGAGAGCAACGTAAACCTAACGCGCACAACCCTTAGGGTTAACAGAATAGCCAGCATAACAAACCCCGTCGCAATGCTTGTGATGTTTGGAATGCAACTAGGCATTATATTTTTAACGGCGCACACAACACAAGGTCAAGTAGATGCGGGCGAGACAATCTCACGCGCAGAACTAGCGCGCGTATTCGCCGTGTTCCAGTACTCTATGCAGATTATGTTCGCGTTTATGATGTTCACTATGCTGTTTATACAATGGCCGCGCTCTCAAGCCAGCGCAAACAGAATAAACGAGATTTTAAAAATACAGCCAGAAATTAACGACAACGGCGGTAAGCCTTTAGGGCGGGGCGAGTTATGCGGTGGCACGCTTGTGTTTGAAAATGTTACGTTTACATATCCGCGCGCAAGCAAACCAGCCCTTAGAGATATAAGTTTTAGCGCGCACGCGGGGCAAACCACAGCAATAATTGGTCCGACCGGAAGCGGAAAAACAACCCTAGCAAATATACTTATGCGCTTTTACAATATAGACAGCGGAAGCATAAGCGTAAGTGGCACAAACATACGCGAGTTTAACGTGAAAGACTACAGAAGCCAAATTGGCTATACATCTCAAAAAGCAATGCTGTTTAAGGGTGATATAGTAAGCAACATTTTAGTAGGTAAGGCAGATGCATCGGAGAGCGAAATTTTACACGCGCTAGATGTTGCTAGTGCAGAGTTCGCGCTAGAAAAAGGCTTAGATGCACCGGTTGCGCAAGGCGGCAAAAACTTTAGCGGTGGGCAAAAGCAAAGGCTAAGCATAGCGCGCGCAGTTGTAGGAAGCCCCAGCATATACTTGTTTGACGACACTTTCTCGGCGCTAGACTACACAACAGACGCCCAAGTACGCGCAAACTTAAAAACAGAAACCACAAAGAGAGAGGCGGGCAAAGAAGCAATCACAATAATAGTAGCCCAGCGCGTATCCACAATAAAAGAAGCAGATAACATTATAGTACTAGAAGAAGGGCAAATAGTCTCACAAGGCACGAACGAGCAATTACTTCAGAGTTGTAGCGTGTATAGAGAGATAGTAAACTCACAAGAGAACTAGCCAAATTACAAATTACAGTGTACAAATTACAAATGTTAAATTCGTTAATTGCAAAGCGTTTGAACAGTCTGCGTTATGATTTTTAGAGCATTTGCAAACGCAAAATATTGCCCGCGCTAGCGGTGAAACATTTGTACATTGTACATTGTAATTTGTACATTCAAAAAATAAAACTATGAGCAAAAATAAAAACAACAAGCAGGGCAAACCTGAAAACACTCAAGACCAAAAAGACCTAGACCTTGTCCGCCAGCAACAAAAGGCGGGGCAAGCGCAACCTAGGGGCTTTGGTCGTGCGGGTATGGGCTTTGCGCAAAAGGCAAAAGATTTTAAAGGCACATTCCGCCGTCTCACAACATATATGGGGCGCGAGGCTTATCTATTGGCTTTTGTAATTTTTATAACAATAGTCGGCACGGGCGTTTGGATAGTTGGTCCGCGCATCTCAGGCGAGGCAACCACAAATATATTCTTAATGGCGGAAGGGCTATCAACCCTACAAAACGTTGTGCGCCTACTAGTAATTGCGGGCATACTCTACACATCAAGTTCTATAATATCGTACATCGCCTCTTTTTTAATATCGGGCGTGGCTCAGCGCATAGTATTCAGAATGCGCCGCGAGATGAAGCAAAAACTAGACCGCGTCCCGCTAAAATTCTACGACAAAAACAGTTACGGCGAAACCCTAAGCCGAATGACCAACGACATAGACACAATAAGCACAACGCTTCAACAAACCCTACTGCAAGTAATTTCTGCAGTAATACAAGTTGTAGGCTCTGTAATAATGATGTTTACAATTCATTGGTTGCTTGCGCTAATTGTTGTTGGAAGCATACCCATCTCCCTTTTAGCAACCGCTTTTATAGCAAAGCGTAGCCAAAAACAATTCAAGCGAAGCGCAATGCACACGGGTCAAATCAACGCACACATAGAAGAGATGTACGGCTCTCACACAGTAGTAAAAGCATTCTCGTACGAGCAAAAAGCGATAGAGCAATTCGATAATATAAACGCAGACTTATACGATGCGTCCAAGCGCGCCCAGTTTTTAACAGCCCTTATAATGCCCCTTATGCGCTTTTTATCCAACGTGACATACGTGCTTGTAGTTGTTGTGGGCGCAATACACTTGCGCGCGGGCAGAATAAGCGCGGGTGATATTCAAGCGTCTGTACAGTACGTACGCACGCTAGGAATGCCAATTTCGCAAGCCGCACAAATAATCGGCGTAATACAAAGCACAATAGCAAGCGCCGAGCGCGTGTTTGAGATACTAGATGAAGAAGAGATAGCGGACGTTGTCAGCGACCAGCGGTCAGCGACCAGCGAACAGTATAAGAGCGACCAGCGGGAAGCGACCAGCGGTCAGATTGAAACGGAGACCGCAATTAATAAAGAAACCCAAAAACCTCATCGCTCATCGCTGTTCGCTGAACCCTCAAGTATAAAAGGCGACATAGAATTCAACAACGTAACATTCGGCTACGAGCCAGAAAAAATTATAATAAACAATATGAACCTAACGGCAAAAGCGGGTCAGACCATAGCAATTGTCGGACCAACGGGTGCTGGCAAAACCACAATCGTAAACTTGCTTATGCGCTTTTACGAGATTAACAGCGGTAAAATAACGCTAGATGGCACAGACATCTCAACGCTAGACCACTACACACTTCGCAAGTGCTTCGGTATGGTTTTGCAAGACACGTGGCTGTTCAACGGAAGCATACGCGACAACATAGCCTACGGCAAAGAAGATGCAACAGACGAAGAAATTATAAAAGCCGCAACAAAAGCCCAAGCCCACTACTTCATAGAAAAAATGCCAGATGGCTACAACACAATACTAAACGAAGATGCAACAAACATCTCTGCCGGTCAAAAACAACTTCTTACAATAGCAAGGGTGTTTTTAGCCAACCCCGCAATCATAATACTAGATGAAGCAACATCAAGCGTAGACACGCGCACAGAAGTCAGCATAAAACAAGCCCTGCAAAGCCTATCCCGCGGCAGAACATCATTTGTAATTGCCCACCGCCTAAGCACAATCAGAAGTGCCGACATAATACTAGTAGTAAACAACGGCGACATTGTAGAACAAGGCAACCATAACCAACTTCTAGCAAAAGGTGGCTACTACGCCCGCCTGCACCAAAGCCAGTTCTCAGAGGAAGCGTCTTAAATCAACAAAAGCAACCAAAAGGAGATAAAAGACTATGGGTTTTAAAAAAGCAAAAGATGCCGCTATACACTTCGGTGTAGAAATTTTAGAGTTTTGCAAAGAATTAAATGCAAAGCCAGATAAAAATATGGATGTTATAGATGCACTTATGTTTGCAGGAACAGGCATAGGTTCAATCTTCTACCAAATAAACACAGTACAAGAATTTAAAAAAAATCTAGAAGATATCGCAAATGGCTTCGGCTTTACGCGTATGATAATAGACAAAATCCTAGAAGAAAAACACATCACAGAAATTCAGCACAAAAGCCTACTAGAGAAATTACAAGTATTAACAGAAGTAGTAGAGCGTGCTAAAGAGGAGGTGCAATGATAGAAGTTAAAGGAACATACGGCACAGCAAAAATTTTCACAGACAAAGTAGAAGAAAAAACAATGGAACAAATCAAAACCCTACTAGAGCAAGGGTTTGTTCAGGGCGCAACAATCAGAATAATGCCAGACACTCACGCGGGCGCCGGCTCTACAATAGGCACAACAATCACAGTAAAAGATAAGGTCGTGCCAAATATGGTAGGCGTAGACATCGGCTGCGGAATGGAAACTGTCCGCTTAAAACAAAAAGATATAGACCTAGAAAAACTAGACCGCGAGATTCACAGAAACATACCGAGTGGCCATAACGTGCGAAAAGCCCCACACCCATACATAGAAAAAGCAAGCCTAAACAAACTTAAAATTGCCAAAATACTAGGCAGCAAAGCGATAGACAGGGCAGTTTTATCTATGGGTACGCTAGGCGGCGGCAACCACTTCATAGAACTTAACCGCTGTGATGCTACAAAACCAAAGACAGCAGGCGGTACACTCTCAGGGCTTGTTGGCAAAATGCCGTGCGGGTGTGAGGCAGATGAAAAAGGTAACGGCACATCGTGTGGCGATATCTACTTAGTGGTTCATTCCGGCTCGCGTAATATTGGTCACAAAACGTGCGAGTATTATCAGCGCCTTGCGGTAAAGCAACTTCACCAAACGCGCAAAACTCTAAAAGCAGACTATCGAATAGACAGCGGGCTAGAGTTTTTAATTGGCGAGGGGTTCAACGACTACATTCACGATATGACAATCCTACAAGAGTACGCGGCAATAAACCGCCGTGCAATTGTAGAAGATATAACGCGCCGCGTAGGGCTTCAGGCGGCAGAAAGTTTTACAACAGTACATAACTTTATAGACCCGCGCGATATGATACTGCGCAAAGGCGCAATCTCAGCCCATAAAGGCGAGCAAGTGCTTATCCCATTCAATATGCGAGACGGAAGCATTATAGCAGTAGGCAAAGGAAACCCAGACTGGAACAACTCAGCCCCACACGGCGCGGGCAGAATAATGAGCCGTACCGCCGCCCTAAAAAACTTAAAAATGGAAGACTTCCAAAAGGCAATGCAAGGCATTCACTCAACAACAATCAAACGCTCTACCCTAGATGAAGCCCCATTCGCCTACAAACCCCTAAACGAAATCACCGCCCACATCCCCCCAACCGCCGAAATCACCCGCCGCCTAAGAGTACTCTACAACTTCAAAGCCCCGGGCTAATTTGTTCACCCGATAGGCGAACAATTTAGCAACGACCAGCGACCAGCGCTCAGGGTTTAGGGATAAGCGTTCAGGTTTCAGCGACCAAGCCAGTTCGAGCAACCATAAAAAACTTTATGCAAAATGTTTGACAAATGTATACTAAATGTGATACAATTACATATGCTATTAAAGCGGAGGTAAATTTATGGCAAAAAGTGAAGTACTACACATTAGGCTATCCCCAGACCTAAAAAAAGAAGCGGATAGTGTTCTTAAACAACTTGGGCTGTCTACCGGCGAGGCAGTAAATGTATTTTTAAGGCAAGTTACAATACACAAAGGCTTGCCGTTCCCGGTTACGCTAGAGCCTAAGTCCGACATTCTAAGCGCAAGGCGAGAAGTCGAGTTAATGAAAGCGGGCAAAATCCCAAAGAACTATACAACCATAGAAGCAATTTTTGCAGAGGCTATGGAGGACTAATATGCTAAATGTTGTACAGACCAACAATTTCAAAAGAGACTTAAAAAGGCTAGTTAAAAGAGGCGTAGACCTTACAAAACTAGAAGAGATTATGGACAAGTTGGCAAACCAAGTGCCTTTAGATAAGGTTCACAGACCACACAAACTAAAAGGAAACTATAAAGGGCTATGGGAGTGCCACGTATCAAACGACTTACTGCTAGTTTGGGATATAGACGACAACGCTATCTACTTTATGGCGGTCGGCACACACTCAGACCTATTTTAAGCGTTCAGGGTTCAGCGACCAGAGACCAGACTTCAGCGAAACTAAACCCGAGCAAAAGACTTAAGCGCTAAAACGCAAAAGCCAAAAACTCATCGCTGTTCGCTCGCCGCTCATCCCTCAACAAAAGCATTATGAAAATAAAAAGTTTTAAAGAACTTATCGTGTGGCAAAAATCTATGGACCTTCTAACAGAAGTCTATAAAATATGCAACCTTCTGCCACCAGAACAAAAATACATTCTAGCAAACCAAATGCAACGCTCTGCACTGTCTATCCCATCAAACATAGCAGAAGGCTGGGGCAGAAACTCGCCTAAAGAGTATAGGCAGTTTTTATCAGTTGCAAGAGGTTCAGCATACGAACTAGAAACACAAATTCTAGCGTGCGTGAATTTGGGCTTGCTAAAAAACAAAGAAGTTGAAAAAAGTATATCGTTGCTAGAAGAAACAAGAAAAATGCTTATTTCAATAATCAAGAAACTAAACGAGCAGTTGTAAGACCCAAGAACTCATCCCTGTTCGCTCACCGAGCGGAAGAGGCAGTATAAAAACCAAAAACAAAAGTTCAATGCAAGCCACCTATGCCCGAGAACCCAAAAACTCGTCCCTGTTCGCTCTCCGCTCATCCCTGAAATTGCCCAACGGGCAATTTTAACAATTTTAACACCCCGTTCATATTCCAAAAAGTGTGCCAATTTAGTTGACACACTTTTTCTTTTAATGTAAAATGTTACTGTATAGTTGTATACTGATACAGGTCTGCCCTTTTTTAGTTGCTAAAAAAGTAAGACTTTGTGTATGTACAAAAAACTTTGTGCATATTCGGGGCAATAGTTATAAAAGCACAAATTTGTGGCAATAACCTAAATACCAGTAAACATTTATACAACAACAAACCAGTAGCCCTTGTGGGTTACATAAAAAAGCCCACAAGGCAAAAATAACCACCCCGTCGAATTCGGCGGGAACGCCAAATTCAGCGACCAGCAAACAGCAACCAGCGATGAGCCAAAGGTTACAAAACCCCAAAACCTCATCCCTGAACGCTGAAACCTGACCGCTGATTAGGTGAAACCTAATCATTAAAAAACAAATTTATTTAAGGAGGGAAAAACTAAATGTCAAAAAGATTATTTAGAATCCTATTAGCGCTAGCGCTTACAACAGCAATGATATTCGTACTTGCTGCTTGTGGCAACGGCGACGACAATGGCGACGAGCCAGACCCAACTCCAACAGTTACAGGTGTAACCATAACTGGTCCGGCGGCAAACTATCAGTTTAACGTTGGAACAACAATCACGTTTGGTGCAACTGTACAAGGAGAACACGAGCCTGCGCAAACAGTTACGTGGTCTATACCAAACGCAGCTGAAGCAGAGCGCGCGTCTATAACAGAAGCAGGTGTTCTATCTGCAACAGCAGTTGGAAACATCACAGTAAGAGCAACTTCTACTGTAAACACAGCAATGTACGCTGTACGCACAGTTGAAGCGGTTCCGGGTGTTGTAAGCAACATTACAGCAAGTGTTCCTACACTAGAAATAATTCTAGGAACAGGAAACACACCAAACACAGGTACATTCACACTTACACTTACAGGTGTAGGCGAGTTCCCACTAATAGTGACTCTAGCGTCTTCTGCTCCAACAGTTGCAACAGTTCCAGCAACAGTTACAGCAGTAAGAAGCGGAACTACAGCAACGGCAACAGTACAAGTTAACTCTTTAGCAATCGAGGGTTACACAACAGTTACAGCAACTATCGGAACACACACAGCAACAGTAACAGTATTTGTGTGGAATCACGGAACAGAGCTTGTAGATGTAACAGTAACTGGAGGCGCAAATGCAGTACTAACGCCAGCAATACCAGCAAGGCTACCAGTAGGTGCTTTCACTTTCACAGTTGCTCCAGCACTAGGCTTTATGATAGACGACGCAATAGTTGTAGCGCATAACACAACAGCACTAACTGGCGTACCAGCAACTGGTCTTGCTCAAACGTTTACAGCAACTCTTGTTGCAGGTGCTAACACAATTGCTATCTCGGGTATAATCGCAGACCCACTAGCAAACGACACACCAGTACACAACATCGCACTACACGATTTAGAAATCAGAAATGTAGTTTACAGAATAGTAAACTTACGTGCTTTCGGTGCTACTCCAAGTGCAGATGACATAGAAGATGTAGGTTACATCAGATACTACTTCGGTAACTTATCTTGGGAGCAACAAAGAAGGCTTTTATCTCCAACAGAAGACCCAAGCGGAAATGCTGGTGCTCCTAGCGCAGAAATATGGGCTTGGTTTGGTGCATTCTTACAAGCAGAGCATTCTATATTCTTATACGAGCATCCTACAACAACTCACACTATAATAACAGGCTACTCTTCTTGGGAGTCAGACAGAGGCGGAGCGGGTAACGTTCACGTAGCATTCTTAAACACAACGGGTGCAGCAGTAGCAATCTCTTGGGACTTCGCACAACTTCAAGGCTTAGGCACGGGCGGGGGAACGATTGACATTTCAGGTAGATGGACTACTTCAACGCAATGGCCAAGGCATTGGTTAATAGGTGTTAACGCTACAACATCTCAAGGAAATGTAAGCGCAGTAATCGCACAATTACTAGCAATTCCTACTACTACTCTTCAAACATTAACGCCAATTGCGGCAAACACCGAGGGGACAGGTATAAACAGAGGTGCTACTGGAACACCTGCGGATAACGGTGCTGCTTACAGACAACCACTTCAAGATAGAGGGGTTAATATTGCAGCATTCACGGGCGTAACAATTACTGCTACAACATTTGTTAACGGCTTTATAGTTGCTACACAAACTTCTCCTTTTGTTGTTGCTCAAAATGCTTTAAGCGCTCGCTTAGTAGAACTTCGTCCACTAGCTGAAGTAGATGTATTCAGCGGTTGGGCTGCATTCAACACAGCAAGACAAGAAGCAGAAGCTATGTTAATCAACTCAGCAAGAACACCAGCAGGCCTAACAACAGCACTAACAAGCTTAAACGAGGCAATGGAAGATGTTGTTATAGCGCAAGAGCGTGCTTTAGGTCTAATCGCAGACCTACCTACTATAACACTAGCAAACGCACTAGCAAACGCAGATGATATACGCGCAGCAAGATACGCTTTCGATAACCTAACGTGGGCGCAGCAACTTTGGGTAATAACAATAACAATGCCAAGTGGAAACAGCGCAACGGCGCAAGCAACAGCTTTCACCGAGAGATTTATGCCACTTTTATGGGCAGAGTACTTCTTAGCAAGGGCAGATGCTCCGACAGGTAGTACTACTATAACTGGCTACAATATGCAAGCTACGGGTCACGCAGTAGCTCCGTGGGGTGAGACTGGTCAAACACCACTTACAATAATAGTAACTCCGGCAGGCGTAATACACGATATTTTAATCAACCCACTTCATTTATGGAGAAATCAGTTTACAGACCCGGTAGCAGGCACAGACCATTCTTGGGTAACTACAACAAGAATGCAACACGTTGTTCAACTATTCATTGGTGGCTCAGCTGCTTTCGGTAACAGAACAATAGATGCTACGTTCGAAGCATTTAGAGGCTTATACATCGAAGATGTAGCAGAGTTTAATAAGTTCGGTTCTCACGCTAACAACGCAGCAAATGCACACAGAAGTGATTCACACTTTGTTGCAGTTGGTACAGGCACAAACACAATGGCGGTTAGAGTTGTAAGTGGCGCTACGTTTACAACAGCAAGTGCAATTAACGCAATAATTTTCGCAGCATTCAACGCAACATTCTTAGAAATAGCAGAAGAATATATGGAAGAGCTATTAGAAGACGTAGAAGACTACGCTTCTGCAGACTTTTCACCAGCAACGTGGACTGCTTTCAACAATGCAAGAACAGCAGCAACCGCACTACTAGAAAACAACAACAGAACAGCTTTCAGATTACTTCAAGCGATGGAAGCGTTATGGGCGGCTCACGAAGCACTTGTAACAGTTGAAGAGCACGCAAGAGCGCTACTTCAAGCAGAAATCCTTAGAATTAGTAACCTTGAGGCACTTCATACAGCGGCTTCTTGGACAGCTTCAGGCATAACAGCTCACATTTTAACTGCAACAACTGCGGTTGAAAATGATGCGCTAACAGCGGCGCAACTAGACGCAGCAAGAACAGCACTTACAAGTGCATTAACTACGGCGCAAGCTGTTGAGGGCGCTAATGCTCTTGTTACGTACCAAAGCCTTGCCCTAGCTCTAATTGCAGCACTAGGTCCACTAAACATTACGGCAGCAAACGCAGTTGAAAACAGAGCGGCTATAGAAGCAGCAAGGTACGCTTTCGACAACCTAGGAACGTGGGCTGAGCAACTTTGGGTAATGGCAAATGCAACAGCAATGCCGAACAATGCTGCAACAGATACAGCAGCGGCAGCAGCAATCACTACAAGGTTCTTACCGCTACTGTGGGCAGAGTACTTCTTAGCAAGGGCAGATGCTCCAACAGGTAGTACTACTATAACAGGCTATAATATGCAAGCTACGGGTCACAATGCTGGCGTGTGGAATCAAACTGGTCAAACACCGGTTACTATAATAGTAACAGAGGCAGGTGTAATACACGACATTTTAATAACGCCAAATCGTCTTTGGTGGAATCAACTTCCAGAGGCAGACAGAACGCAAGCGTGGATAACTACAGACAGAGTAAGGCACGTTCTTCAAATGTTAATTGGAAGTTCGGCTGCAAACTCAGACAGAACAATAGATGCTACGTTTGAGGTATTTAGAGGTTTAAGTGTTGCAGATGTTGCTCAGTTTGGTGTGTTTGTATCTCACTCTGAAGCAAATGCTCCTAGGGGCGGAACACCACCTGTGTTTACAGCTCAAGGCGCACTAGCAACACAAAGGCCAGCAATACCAGTAGTAACTGGCGCTACTTTCACAACAGCAAGTGCTATCAATGCTGTTATTATTGCGGCGTTTAACAGCACTTTAACAGCGGTGAATGTGGCACTAGAGGCAGAATTAGCACTATCAAACGCTATAACTGTTCAAGGCTACAACACAACTGCAACGTGGACTCCTTTCGTAGCAGCAAGAGCAGCAGCAGTTGAGGTGTCTGAAGTACCAGCGGCAAATAGAGTTGCATTCAGAGTAGCACCAGTAATCGCAAGCCTAACTGCAGCAAGAAACGCACTAGAAACAACACTAGCAGAGGCAAGAAGATTATTAGAAGCATCTATAGCAACTACACAAGCACTTCAACCAACAGTTACGCCAGCATCTTGGGACGCATCAGCGCTAGCGGCGGCTATAACAGCGGCAGAGCCAGCACTATTACTAACAGATGTTGCTGAAATAAACACAGCAAGAACAACATTAGACACAGCAAGAACAAGCGCTACACTTGTAACAAGAGCCGCTCACGCTACGTATCTAATAGAAAACTTACCAACAATAACACTTGCAAACGCAATACAGCACAGAGCGCTTATACTAGCAGCAAGAGCAGCGTTCGAAAGCGCAACTTGGGCACAACAACTAGCGGTTGTAGATGGCTCAACTGCAGTTGGCGATAATTCAGCACAAATTACTGCAAGGTTCTTACCACTATTGTGGGCAGAGTACTTATTAGCAAGGGCAGAAGCAATAGTAGCAGACCACAGGTTTGTTAGCGCATATAACGAAGCGGCAGACTGGAATAACTTCGGTGGCTGGAATAATACAGGTAGAACACCAGTAACTCTAGTTATAGACGAAGATGGCTACATTGTAAACATCTTAATCAACCCAGACACTCTTTGGAGAAATCAGTACACGGGCGCAAGAACAAACGGGTGGATAACTACTACCAGAACTCGTCACGTTATTCAAATGCTAATCGGTAGTTCAGCAGCAAACAGCGGAAACACTATTGCAGCAGCATTCGAGCCTTTCTTAGGCGAGAACATTGCAGATGTTGCACAGTGGGCTACTTTTGCTACACACTCAACTACTGATGCACCAAGGGCAGGTGGCTTCTTCACAGCAGAAGGTACAGCAGCATACGAGAGACCAGCAATCAGAGTAGTAACAGGCGCTACGTTTACAACAGCAAGTGCAATCAACGCAATAATCTTTGCAGCAATAGCAGCACTTCCTACAGCTCCACCAGCACTAACTGGCATAGTTGTAGAAGCTGCTGGCCTTACATCTACAGAAGTAGGTGGCGTTCAAACTGTTACGGTTGCAGCCAACCACGCTACGCCAATAGTGTTCACAGTTGTACCAACTCCAGCAGGCGCACAGTTAGGTGCTACAATCACTTGGTCTTTCACGGATGCAAGCATAACTGGTAGCCCAGAGGTTACAGGTTATCCAGCAAGCACAGCTGTAGCATATACAGGTGAAGACACAGCAACGCTTACAGTTACACTTGGCACAGGACTATACGTAGGCAATCAGTTAGTTCTTGAAGTAGTTGTAGGGGCATTCACACACACAATACACATAGTGATTGAGTAATACAACTTGCGTAAACAAAACCCACAACAAATCCCATAAGGACTAAACCAAAAAAACAAAAAGCATAAGAAAGTAAATTCTTAATGCTTCACAAAAAGCCCGATGCAACGCATCGGGCTTTTTTCGTGTTTCGTAACTCGACAAAACCCGACAACATTATGCAACTAGAGCAACCGACAAAATGCGACAACAAAAAGGCATTCCAACCAAAACGGAATGCCTTTTTTGCATTATTTTGCTTGCAACAATGGTGGATATATGATATAATTATAACAGTAGAAATCTATTGTTGTGTTTGAATTTTGAGAGGATATCGTATGTCTAAAAAAATTAAAAATAAAGCGCCCAAGCTAGAAGGAGCGAACAAAGAAGCAACTAAAGCGGGAGTAGAGGCTGAGTTGTTCAATAATATAAAAGAGATTATAAGTGGCGCAAGAAGCAAGGCATATGCGGCTATAAATTTTGCAATGGTCGAAGCTTATTGGAATATAGGCAAACTTATAGTAGAAAAACAAGGCGGAGAAGAGCGCGCCGCATATGGTGACGGACTCATAGAGAATTTGTCTTTAAAACTTACGACCGAATTTGGTAAAGGGTTTGACAAGGCAAATTTATGGAATATGCGTCAATTTTTTCTAACGTTTCCAATTCTCAACGCAGTGCGTAGAGAATTAAGTTGGACTCATTATAGGCTTTTAATGCGAGTAGAAAAAGATAAGGCTAGAAACTTCTATTTAGAAGAAGCAATGCTAGGCAACTGGAGTACAAGGCAGTTAGAACGCCAAATAAGTACGCAGTCTTACGAGAGGATTCTCGCTAGTCAGAACAAGGAGTTGGTGAAAAATGACACGTTAAAAAGGGAGCCAGAGAAGGGTCCGTTAGATATGGTTAAAGACCCATATGTGCTAGAGTTTTTAGGCTTAAAAGAGAATAAAGATTATTTGGAATCTAATATAGAGCAAGCGCTAATAGACCATTTAAGAAATTTTTTACTAGAGCTAGGTAGAGGGTTTGCTTTCGAGTCTCGCCAAAAGCGTATAACGTTAGACGGCAAACATTTCTATATAGATTTGGTTTTTTATAATTATTCTTTGAAATGCTTCGTACTAATAGACATCAAAGCAGGGGAGTTAACACATCAAGATATTGGGCAAATGCAGATGTATGTGAATTATTACACTAGAGAGCTAATGAACGAAGGGGATAATCCACCCATCGGGATTATCTTGTGTGCAGATAAGCACGAGAGCGTAGTAAAATATACGCTTCCAGAAGGGGGAAATTCGCAGATATTTACATCAAAGTATTTCACACATCTGCCAACGGAAGAAGAACTGGCAAAAGAATTGCAGAGAGAAAAAGAGGCTATCCTAAGAGAGAAGTTTTTAAAGGAGTCAACTTAATAACAACTCTTTAAGGACTAAACCAAAACAAAAAGCATAAGAAAAAACCTCCTAAAGTAAATTCTTAATGCTTCACAAAAAGCCCGATGCAACGCATCGGGCTTTTTTCGTGTTTCGCAAACCGACAAAACCCGACAACGCTATTCAACTAGAACAACCGACAAAATGCGACAACACACGCATTGACAATTTTTCTGTATTAAGCACAAGCAGAACACCAAATCATAATTTTTAAAAAATATTGCAAAAGGGGTTGACATATGTATTATAATGCATTATAATATTAGTATGTGGAAAATTGAATACTACGAAAAAGATAGCGGTGAAAGCCCTGTAGAGAAGTTCATAGATTACGAACTTGATGATAAATTAAAAAAGAAAGCAATTGCAACAATAGACGCGCTTAAAATGCTTGGGAACAGATTGGGTGAGCCAAAAAGTAAGCATTTGGAAGATGGGATTTTTGAGTTAAGAATACAGTTTTCCACAAATCACGCTAGGGTGCTATATTTTTTTTACACAGGCTCTAAAATTATACTCACAAATGGCTTCGTTAAAAAAACAAATAAGGTGCCAAGGCAAGAAATAGAGAAAGCAAAAATTTATAGAGAAGATTATAAAAGGAGGTATGAATATGACTAATTATGAAAAACATAGAGCAAGGCTTTTAGAGTGTCCGGAATTTAGGGCAGGTTACGAGCAAGAGATGCAGAGTTTGCAGTTGGGCATTCACATTAATGCGATTAGGCACGACCTAAGTCTAACACAAAAACAATTTGCAGAAAAAATAGGCATAGACCAAAGCCTGATTAGCAAACTAGAGACGGGGGAATATAACCCATCTGTACAGTTTTTGCACAAGGTTGCTAACGGCATAGGCAAAACGTTGCACATAGAGTTTAGGTAGTAGGGCTAGATGTGCAGAGAGAAGTAGTTTGTGCGGTGGGTAATTTGGCGGGAAGTGTAGAAATTTATGTAAAACAGTTGCATTATTGTTTTAAATGTGGTATAATAAATACTCAGAGGTAGGGCTTGAATTATTTTTGTTAGGGTGGTTTTGCGGAGCAGGCGTAGACTAAACCTTATGCAAAGATTTCAAGTGAAGCGTGAAGCGCAGGTGTCTGCCTTAAATAAGTTTACTGAAGGAAGTATCAAACCTTTAAAATGTTTTTAGCAATTAAATATATGTGTTGCAACCCAAAAAGACAGGGGCGGCGAGATAGCCCTTCGGCGAAGCACACACTTGCTTAGAACATCAAAAAGGAAGGATACTTTTTTTGTTTGCAAGAAATTATATCAAAGCGGCGGTTTGTATAGCGAGCAACCGCTTTAGTGCGAAATTTAGTTGTGCGACACCGAGACAAAATTTTAAATATACAAACTGCGTGAAACAACAAATGCAGACTGTTGAAAAGTATAGCGTTTAATTAGTTTAACTACTTTACACTTTACATTTTACACTTTACAATATTAAAGAATTATGAAACTTTTATATGAAGGAAAATCTAAGATTATTTATGAGGGGCTGTGCGAAGACACGGTTATTATAAAGTATAAAGATACGGCGACTGCTTTTAATGGCGAGAAGCGCGAAGAGTTAGCGGGCAAGGGGCAGTTAAACAGAGCCATATCTAATATTATTTTTGCCCACCTAGAGAGTAATGGAGTTAAAACGCATAGGGTTACAAACATACTAACGCTTAAGCAATTTAGAGAAAAGTATGCGGGCGGTGACCAAGGCGACCAAGGCGACCAAGGCGGGCAAAGCGAATTTTGCCTTGTTAAAAAGACACAAGTTATTCCAGTTGAGATAGTTGTTAGGAATTTGGCGGCTGGCTCTTTTGCTAAAAAGTATGGCGTTAAGTGGGGAAGCGCGCTTAATAATGTTGTGTTCGAGTTTAGCGTAAAGTCGGACGTACTAGGCGACCCACTTATAAACGAGAGCCAAATAACAGCGCTGGGGCTTGCGCCAAAATATCAACTTGAGACAATGGTAAAAGAAGCCACAAGAATAAACAGTTTGCTTACGTGCCTTTTTAAGCGCGCGGGCATACGGCTTGTAGACTTTAAGTTAGAGTTTGGGCTAGAGTATAAAAAGGGTAGCCTTACAACTTGCATAATTTTAATAGATGAAATCTCGCCCGACAGTTGCAGGCTTTGGGATATAGAAACTAACGAGATTTTAGACAAAGATAGGTTCAGAAAAGATTTGGGCGAAGTGCTAGAGGGTTATAAAAAAGTTTTGACAAGGCTAGAGAGTAGCAAGGCAAAACCTAAAGCGTAAGCGCTTTGATTAAGGGGCTGTTGAAAAAATAAGGAGATAGATAGTATGCACAATGTGTATCAAAATCCGTTGATAACGCGATATGCGTCTAAAACAATGCAAGCAATTTTCTCAGACAAAAGTAAGTTTGTTTTGTGGCGCAGGCTTTGGGTTGCGCTTGCAAAGGCGCAAAAAGAGTTGGGCTTAGAGATTACGAGTGAACAAATTAAGCAACTAGAAAAGCACACAGAAAACATAGATTTCGAGCGCGCGAGCCAAATAGAGAAAGAGACGCGCCACGATGTTATGGCGCACATAAAGGCGTATGGCGAGGTGGCGAAAGAAGCCAAGCCAATCATTCACCTTGGCGCAACCAGTTGTTACGTTGGCGACAACACAGACATCATTTTGCAGCGCGATGCACTTTTACACATTAAAAGGCTTTTGGTTAGCACGATAGACGTGCTTGCCAAATTTGCAAAGCAGTATAAAGATTTGCCCACACTAGCCTTTACGCACTATCAGCCTGCACAGCCAACAACTGTTGGAAAAAGGGCGTCGCTTTGGCTTAACGACTTGTTGCTAGACTTAGAAAGGCTGGAAGAGACACTAGCAAAACTAAAGTTTTTTGGCTGTAAGGGCGCGACCGGAACGGCGGCTTCTATGCTAGAATTATTTAACGGCAAGCACGCAAAGGTTATAGAGTTAGAGAAAAAAATAGCAAAGCAGTTTGGCTTTGACAAAATACACCAAATAAGTGGGCAGACCTACAGCCGAAAAATAGACTATTTTGTGCTGAGCGTGCTTAGTGGAATAGCGCAAAGTGCATACAAATTTTCTAACGATATAAGGCTTTTGTCTAACCTAAAAGAGATTGAAGAGCCGTTTGAAAAAGCGCAGGTGGGAAGTTCTGCAATGCCTTACAAACGCAACCCTATGCGAAGCGAGCGGATAGCCGCACTTGCTAGATATGTAAGCGTAGGGACGCTTAATACCTCTTTAACGGCAAGTGCGCAATGGCTAGAGCGCACGCTAGATGACAGCGCAAACCGCCGTATCGTTATTCCGCAAAGTTTTTTGGCGGTAGATGCTATACTAAGTTTATACATAAATGTTGCGGGCGGGCTTGTGGTTAACAAGGGCGTTATCGAAAAAAACTTGCGCGTAGAAATTCCGTTTTTGGCAACCGAAAATATACTTATGTATTGTGTTACAAAGGGTGGCGACAGACAAGATTTACACAACAGAATTAAAGAGCATTCTATGCGCGCGGGCGAGAGAATTAGAAATGGCGAGACTAACGACTTACTAGACAGAATACTAGCAGACAAAGCCTTTAAACTAACAAAGGCAGAGTTAGACAAAATATTATCAGCAAACTTTACGGGTAGGGCAGCACAGCAAGTAGAAGAATTTTTGCCGTATGTGCAACAAGTGTTAAAAACAAACAAAAGTTTTATAGGGGCAGAAGTAGAGATAAAAGTTTAGTGTGTTTCACACTAGTGTAAAATGTAAAGTGTAAAGTGTAGAGTGGTTAAGTACATTAAATGCAAAGCGTTTGAACAGCCTGAAATTTGTTATTTACTCAGAGTTTGCAAAATGCAATATTGCCCGCGCTAGCGGTGAAACAACTTTACACTTTAAACTTTACACTCTACACTAAAAAGGAGTAAATAATATGCTTACAGCAGTAGTAGGAATTAATTGGGGAGACGAGGGGAAGGGCAGAATGGTAGACCTTTTTGCAAGAGACTATGATGTTATTGTTAGGTATCAGGGCGGCAACAACGCGGGGCATACCATTATAAACGACTTTGGCAAATTCGTGTTAAACCTTTTGCCAAGCGGGGTTATACATAAGGGTACGGTAAACGTTTTGGGCGCGGGTATGGTTATAGACATACAGCATTTAAGTAACGAGATTGCTAGCCTTAACGAGAAACTAAAGCCTTTAGGCAAAGGCGTAACGCCCGAAAACGTTAAGGTGTCTGACAAGGCAACTGTAGTTTTGCCTTACCATATTTTGCAAGATGTGCTAGAAGAAGAGCGCCTTAAAGACAAAAAGTTTGGCTCTACCCGCCGTGGAATCGCGCCCGCTTATTCAGATAAGTTTTTAAAAAAGGCGCTTAGAATATCAGACTTGCAAGATAAAGAAACGCTTAAAGAAAAGGTGGAATCCCTTGTAGAGTGGAAAAACCTAACGCTTAAGGGTTACAAAAAAAAGGTGTGCGCTAAAGAGACGCTAGCGTGGCTAAACACCTATGCAGACAATATACTGCCTTACGTAACAGACACAACTCACTTTTTAGAAAAGGCGATGGCAGATAAAAAGCGCATTTTGTTTGAAGGGCAGTTGGGCGCTTTAAGGGATATAGAGTATGGCATTTATCCATACACCACAAGTTCTACAACGCTTGCGGCGTATGCGCCAACGGGTGCGGGTGTGCCGTTTGCAAGGCTAGACAAGGTTATAGGGGTTATGAAGGCTTTCTCTACGTGTGTTGGGGAAGGTCCGTTTGTAGTTGAGATGTCTGGCGATGAAGCCACTAAATTAAGGGAAGCGGGCGGCGAATATGGTGCGGCAACGGGTAGACCGCGTCGTGTAGGGGCGTTTGATGTTGTTGCGAGTAGGTACGGAATAAAGGTTCAGGGCGCAACAGAAATTGCGCTTACAAAGTTAGATATTCTCTCTTATATGGATAAAATACCGGTGTGTGTTGCTTACGAAGTAGATGGCAAGCGTATAGACTATTTTCCAACGGGCGACAAACTAGCAAGGGCAAAGCCAATATACGAATATTTGCCGGGCTTTAAAAAAGATATAAGTAAGTGCCGATGTGTGAGTGACTTGCCAAAAGAAGCGCTAGACTATATTATGTTTTTGCAAAAGGCAACAAACAGCAAAATAAAGTATGTATCAGTCGGACCAGACAGAGCAGATTATTTCTTGCTTGGTGGTGATGCTTGATGTATACGCTTGATGTATAAAATTTTTCACTGTTGTTTTGCCTACGGCAAAGCCAAAGGCTCAAAATTTTAACATCAAGCATAAGTGGCTAAAATTATCCGACCGCCCTTGGCGGTGTAACGATTGCTACCTCAATCGATTTGTAAAATAGGTAGACTTTGGGGCAAAGGTAAAAATTATGATGTTTTTAGATAAACTAAAAGAAGAGTGCGGGGTGTTTGGGGTTTCGCTTTCTAGTGATGATGCTGTTGGCGTAACGTACAACGGGCTTTTAGCGTTGCAACACAGGGGGCAAGAAGGCGCAGGAATAGCCGTTGTTTACGACAACCGCATAGCCATAAGAAAAGATGTTGGGCTTGTTGGCGAGGCGCTGTCCCACAAACTTGCGGGTATGCCGCGCGGCAGGGTTGCTGTTGGTCATAACAGATATTCTACAACGGGTGGCAACGTAAAAGAAAATGTTGGTCCGTTTTTGAAAGAGTATCTAACGGGCAGAATCGCGCTTTCTCATAACGGCAATGTTACAAACGCCTCAGAAGTTAAAGAGCAACTTAAAAGTTATGGCATAACCTTTAGGGCAACAACAGACAGCGAAGTTATAGCAAGCCTTGTTGCCTACTTCGTGTCGCGCGAGCAAGAAAAACTTGTTATAACAAAGGGCAGAACGGGCAACTTTAAAGATGTAATGCACTCTAGGTATAAGGGTGGTGACGAGTTACAACTAAAGGCAATTGTTGGCGGTATAGCAAAAGCGTGTAAGTTGCTAGAGGGGGCTTTTTGTTTGGTTATAGCAACGGGCTGTGGCAAAATGATTATTGTAAGAGACCCACAAGGGTTCAGACCACTTATTATAGGCAGGAACGAGAGCGGTATTGCGGTGGCTTCTGAGAGTTGTGCTTTAGACAGCACGGGCTTTAAGCCAGAGCGCGATGTGTTGCCGGGCGAGATTGTGGTTGTAGAGAGCGGGCAGATTGTATACGAAAAAATAAAACTTAAAGCAGAGGGCAGTAGCAAGCGCTTTGGGCTATGCATTTTCGAGTATGTTTATTTTTCGCGTGGCGACAGTATTGTAGACAATCAAAGCGTGCATAGGGCGCGCGTATCTATGGGTAAGACTTTGGCAAGAGAGAACATAGAGTTAGATGCTAAGGTTAAGCCCGATATAGTTTGCGGCGTGCCAGATAGTGGGCTAGATGCGGCTTATGGCTACAGTTTAGAAAGCGGCATACCGCTTGTGAGTGGATTTGTTAAAAACAGATATCTAGGCAGAAGTTTTATATACCCAACGCAAAGCCAAAGGGAGAGCATTGTAAGGCTTAAACTAAACCCTGTTAGTATGAATGTTAAAGGCAAAAGCGTTATACTTGTAGATGACAGTATTGTTAGGGGGACAACAAGCAAAAAGATAGTAAGGGCGCTTAAAGACGCAGGCGCAAAAGAGGTTCACCTTAGAATATCTAGTCCGCCGTTTTTATACACTTGCCATTTCGGCACAGATATAGATAATGAAGAAAACCTAATTGCAAACAAAGTGGGCTTAACAAGCGATTTGGCACGAAATATAAAAAGCGAAGAGAACAAAAAAGCCATTCAAAAAATTAGAGACAGCGTAGGCGCAGACACGCTAGCCTACATCAGCCTAGAAGGCTTGCTATACGCGTGTAGGTTCAGCACAAGAAAATTCTGCACAGCGTGCTTCACGGGATACGGGAATTAATGTTAAATTTTAAATTTTAAATGGTTTCACCGCTAGCGCGGGCAATATTTGTTTTGCAAGTTGCGTAAACAAGCAACTACAACTGCTCAAAAGTAAAGCATTCAATGTGTTTAACCATTTAACATTTAGCATTTAAAATTTAACATTATACAAAAGGAGTTTTATGGAAAAAGTTTTAGTGTTAGATTTTGGCGGTCAGTATAAAGAATTAATCGCCAGAACAATCAGAAGTTTAAAGGTTTACTCTATAATTAAGCCGGGTACGATAAGCGTAGAAGAGATTAAAAAAATAGCACCTATCGGCATAATTCTAACGGGCGGACCTCAAAGTGTATATTTAGAAAAAAGCGTTAAGCCAGACCCTGCAATTTTTGAGTTGGGCATACCGATTTTAGGAATATGTTATGGAATGCAACTTATAGCACATATGCTAGGGGGAGAGGTTTCGGGCGAAGGCGCGGGCGAATATGGTCAGTTTAACGTGCTTCCAACACGCGAGTGGGCGCTTGTTACGGACAAGTTCGGCGTACATAATGCAAAGCCTTTCAAAGCACTTATGAGCCACAGAGATAAGGTTGTTCGCGTGCCGGCGGGCTTTGTGCCAACTTCTCACACAGACACGTGCATAGCAAGTATGGACAACCACCACAAAAAAATATACGGCGTGCAGTTTCACCCAGAAGTGTCGCTTACGCAAGGTGGCAAGCAAATCATACAAAAGTTTTTGTATAACATTTGCGAGGCGCGCGGCGATTATAAACTTGGCAATTTTATAAAGGGCATAATCAAAGAGTTGAAAGATAGCATAGGCGACAAAAAAGTTTTGCTTGCGCTTAGTGGCGGTGTAGACAGTAGTGTTTGCGCGGCGCTTTTATCTAAGGCTATTCCAAATCAGTTAACGTGTATTTTTGTAGACCACGGCTTTATGAGACAGGGCGAGGGCGATGAGGTAGAGCAAGTGTTCTCTAATATGGACCTAGACTTTATAAGGGTTAATGCACAGTCGCGCTTTTTGCGCAAGGTAGAGGGCGTGGAAGAGCCAGAGACAAAGCGTAAGATTATAGGCGAAGAGTTTATAAGGGTTTTTGAAGAAGCGGCAGCAAAACTTGGCGACATTCCGTTTTTGGCACAAGGCACAATTTACCCCGATATAGTAGAGAGTGGGGGCGCGCACGGCGCTACAATTAAAAGCCACCACAACGTTGGGGGCTTGCCAGACAACTTAAAGTTTTCTAAACTTGTAGAGCCTCTAAGCAGCCTTTTTAAAGATGAAGTGCGTAAAATCGGTAAGCGACTTGGGCTTCCAGACTTTTTAGTAAACCGCCAGCCTTTCCCAGGACCAGGGCTTGCTATTAGGGTTGTGGGCGAGATTACTAAAGAGAAGTTAGACACACTAAGGGAAGTAGATGCAATAGTTAGGGCAGAACTAGATAAGTTAAGCAAAAAGCCAAACCAGTATTTCGCGGTTTTAACCAACACCAAAAGCGTTGGTGTTAAGGGCGACGATAGAGTATACGACTATGTTGTGGCGGTTAGGGCGGTTGTTACAACAGACTTTATGACCGCTACGTATATGAAAATTCCGTACAAGATTTTAGACACCATAGTTAATAGAATTACAAGCGAGATTAAAACGGTTAGCCGAGTGGTTTACGATGTATCATCTAAACCACCAAGTACGATAGAATGGGAATAGGACCAATTTTAAATTTTAAATGTTAAATTTTAAATGTTTGCAGGCTGACACAAGCGTTTTAGTGAAGTGGTTGGCAAATCAACCTATACCGCTTTAAGCGGGCAAAGCCATTAAACATTTAAAATTAAAAATTTAACATTAAAAAGGAGGGCGCAATGAAAATTGCAAAAAACAAAAATATCCCCGCTGTCTTTGGGGAGAGAGTATTCTCTGATAGTGTTATGAAAGAGCGTCTTCCGAAGGACATTTACAAGGCACTACAAAAAACCAAACTAGAGGGCGGTAGGCTAGAGTTAAGCGTGGCTAATGTTGTGGCTGCTGCTATGAAAGAGTGGGCGGTAGAAAAAGGTGCTACGCACTTTACTCATTGGTTTCAGCCACTAACGGGCATAACGGCAGAAAAGCACGAGGCTTTTATAAGCCCGCAGTCTAACGACAAAGTCATTATGGAGTTTTCGGGCAAAGAACTTGTAAAGGGCGAGCCTGATGCTTCAAGTTTTCCACACGGAGGCCTGCGCGTAACGTTCGAGGCGCGTGGCTACACAGTTTGGGATACGACAAGCCCGGCTTTTATAAAAAACAACACGCTGTATATCCCAACCGCTTATTGCTCTTACGGCGGACACGCGCTAGATATGAAAACGCCGCTTTTAAGAAGTATGGACACTATAAACAAGCAAGCCCTTCGCATACTAAAGTTGTTCGACAAAAGCCCAAAGCGTGTAGATGTAAGTGTTGGTCCAGAGCAAGAGTACTTTTTAGTAGACCGCGAGCTTTACAACAAGCGTATTGACCTACGTCTTGCAGGCAGAACAGTTTTTGGTGCGCGCCCGCCAAAGGGTCAGGAGATGTCCGACCATTATTTTGGTGCTATCAAGCCGCGCGTTTTAAAGTTTATGCAAGAGTTAGATGAGAAGTTGTGGAAGTTGGGCGTTTTTGCAAAAACAAGGCATAACGAAGTTGCGCCCGGTCAGTACGAGTTTGCGCCAGTTTACACTTCTGCAAATTTGGCAACGGACGACAACCAAATCACAATGGAACTTCTAAAAAATCTTGCGCGCAAGCACGGGCTTGCTTGCTTGCTTCACGAAAAGCCGTTTAAAGATGTTAACGGAAGTGGTAAGCACATAAATTGGTCTTTAGCAACCTATGATGGCGCAAACCTTTTAGAGCCGGGTGAGACGCCGTACGACAACGCGCAATTTTTACTGTTTTTGGTGGCAATCGTAAAAGCAATAGATGAGTATCAAGACTTATTAAGGGCTAGTTCAGCCTCTGCTGGTAACGACCACCGCCTAGGTGGACACGAAGCGCCACCTGCTATCATAAGCGTATTTATAGGCACAGAGCTTGCAGAAGTTTTAGAGGCGATAGAGTTAGGTAGCGCATACAAAGGCAAGAAAAAAATGCAAATGGAAATTGGCACAACTGTGCTTCCGCCAATCCCTAAAGACAGCACAGACAGAAACAGAACGTCGCCGTTCGCGTTTACGGGTAACAAGTTCGAGTTCAGAATGTTAGGCTCTAGTTTTAGTGCGGCTGGTCCTACAACTATCATAAACACAGCGGTTGCAGAAATTTTAAGAGAGTTTGCAGATAAGTTAGAGAAGTCTAAAAACTTCAAGCAAGACTTAGCAGCCCTAATAAAAGAAACCTACACAAAGCACAAGCGCATTATCTTTAACGGCGATGGCTACGCGGAAGAGTGGCAAGCAGAGGCTTCACAGAGAGGGCTATCTAACTTAAAAACCACGCCGGAAGCACTTGCCGCTTATAAAGATAAAAAGGCGGTTGGGCTGTTTACAAAGCATAGCGTACTAAGCCGCGAAGAGTTGCTTGCTAGGTATAACATACTTGTAGAAGGCTACTGTATGCAGTTAAATATAGAGGCGCTTTGTATGGTTGATATGGCGCGCCAACTAATACTTCCAGCAGCGCTTCAATATCAAAAAGAGTTAGCAGAACTTTTAAGGCTAAAGTTTAAACTAGATAAGTTTTTTGGTGGGCAAAAAGAAGAAGTGGGCTTAGAGGCACAAGACACATACTTCCCAGTTTGCGCAGAAGAAGACTTGCTAGACAATATATCTAACCTAACAAGCCTGCTTTATAATGTGACAAACGAAGTTGAGATTTTGCTAGAGCAAGCACAAGCAAAAACAGAGGAGGCAAGCCAAAAAGGCTCTGACCCAATAAGTGTTGCAACTTTTTACAAGGACGAAATAGTGCCACTTATGGTAGAACTTAGGGAAGCGGCAGATGAACTTGAGTTGTTAGTTGCAAAAAAGCATTGGCCAATACCTACGTACGTAGAGTTGTTGTTTGATATTTAGTATCTAATGTTAAATGTTAAATGGTAAATTTTTAATGGTTTAATTCATTAACGATACAACGTTTGAACAGCCCGCAGTAATAATTGCGGGCTGTTTGCATATAATTTTCGTTTTGCTTTTTCCGCGACAGCGGGTGAAATCATTCAACATTTAACATTTAAAATTTAACATTAGCACATTGCCTTTGTTCGTGGTTTTGCATATAATGTAGTAGTAGCGCGCGCTCTGCGTATAATAACTAGGCGGGCGGTTAATACTAAATGTATGATTATATACAATTCACCAAGTAATGCTATATTTATATACAACCCTGTTGCAGGTAGGGGGCGAATAAAAAAAAGGTTAGGGCTTATTATTATAAGGCTTAACAAGCGCTTTGGCAAAGTAGATGTTAAAGAGACCAGCAAAAAGGGCGATGCCCTAGAGTTTGCTAAAGAGGCTTGTGGTAGGTACGAATATATAATTTTTGGCGGGGGAGATGGCACATTTAACGAGATTGTAAACGGCATAGCCTGCTATAAGCCTAGTCCCATTTTGGGCTACATACCAAGCGGAACAACGTGCGATATTGCCTCTAACTTTAAACTGCCGCGAAACATATTGCGCGCGCTAGAGATTATAGAAAATGGTATAGCCAGCAAAAAGGCGCTAGAGATAGACGCGCTTAAAATAAACGAAGTTTACGCCGTGTATGCTGTGGGGGCAGGAAGTTTAGTGTCTATAGGCTATAAAACGTGCCAAAACAAAAAAAACCGCATAGGGCGACTGGCATATTTTTTGGGTGCGCTTAATATTAACAAGCACATTAAAGGGCTTGATATAGAAAGCATAGAGTTAAAAGATAACACAAATATGGCAAGCGCTTCAAAGGGCGCTTCCCTTCTACTAGTTTTAAATTCTAAGCACGTTGCGGGCGCTAAAATAAACAGAGGCTACAAGCACGATAGCGGAAGCGCACAACTAATACTAGTTAAAAAAACAAGCAACAACAAAATCAGAAAATTTTTGTCTGTCGCATCTGCTCTAATGTTTTTACGCTTCGCAAAAATAGAAGGCGACTTTTACACAAAAAATCTAAGCAGAACAACAACATCTAACCTAAAAATAAAAACCCAAAACGCCAACTGGTCTATAGATGGCGAAAAATCTAAAACCCTAAACAAAAGCAACAACATAGAAATAAAAGTACTTCCAAAACACATAAGGCTAATAGTAGGCGAAAACACCGCCTAGCAAACCGCTAAAACAACTTTCTAAAAAAATACTTCGGCAGATGTTACCGAAGTATTTAAAATTTATGTATACTGTTTTGGCGTTTTTCTTTGTTTTGATATCTTTTTGTAATCTCGCTTTGTATGAACAACGCCCACTATAACAATTAAATCGGCTCTGTTATCAAATAAAATAATGTATGGGTTTATTACCGACTTTCTCAAATTTTCAAACCTATCAGAATGCCCTTCCACAATAGGATAGATGTTTGGGTTTTCAGAAACTTTTTTTATTTGTAGGTTAATTTTTGTAACTTGCTTAGAGGCAATATTTACGCTGTCTAAAGCAATGTAGTTATAAATGCTATCTATGTCGGCAAGGGCTTCGTCTGTTAATACAGTTTGCTTCATTATTTAATACCGTACCTCTCATTTAAAGAATCAAACGAGTATTCTACATATTTACCAAGCTCGAAGTCGTGTATACCCTTTTCTGCCTTAGCAAGCAAAAATTCGTTAAAAGTTTCATCTTGCAAAATAGATAAAAGTTCAGCCTCGTCGGAAGTCAGTAGACTAGTTTTAATAATTGTTACCAAGTCAGAGTTTGTAATACTATAACTAGCCATAAGTTGCTTAAGGTCGTTTGCAAATTGTTTTTTGTTTGTTTTCATTTTATCGCCCCCACTATTTTTTGTATGCTAATAGTATACACCAAAAACCAAAAGAAGTCAATAAGTTAACAAATAATTTTCATTAAGCCGGTAGTTTTAGAGATTTGGTTTTAACAGGCAAGAATAGCACAAGAAAATAGTTGTGAAAAAAATGTGAAAAAATATGAAAAAGTTGTTAAAAACAGTTGCTTTTTATTTTTATTTGTGATAGAATACAAATATAGTTTAAATATTCGGTTTAAGCAATTCGAAAAACAAAAGAAACAAAAATCAAAATCAAACAAACAAAAGAACAAATAAGGGGGATACGAGAAATGGAAAAAACTAATTTAATTTTACCAGAGGGCGGGCGAGAAGTAAGTGATACGCAACTAGAGGGCATAAGTGGCGGAAGCGATAGCAGTTTTATTACGGCAGAGTACGCAAGGCTTAGTGAAGTTGCTGTAAATACGCCGGGCTGGAGATTCGACAAGGTTACAACTTCTAGGGGCAACATTGTGCATACAGAAATAAGTGATGGAAAAAGTTTTTTATTTAGTATGCAAACGTGTAGCAAAAATGGCGATGTAGTAAGCGCACAAATGGTAAACGCAAGTAAGCCAAGCGATGTTAATCAAAATTGGGATTACTTAGGCGGCTCGTTTATTGTAACACCTATGTAGGTTATCTTATATAGGCAACTTCGAAAAACAAACAGAAATCAAAACCTAAAACGTAAAGATTAAGTCACAAAACAAATAACTAAAACAAAAACGTAAAGCATTCGTTTACGTACGAGAAAAAACAAAATAAGAAAAAACGAAAAAACAAATAAAAGGGCGTAAGGCATTCGTTTACGTACACGAAAAAAACAAGGGGAAAAATTATGTCTAAAACAACTAATTTGATTTTACCAAACTTGGGTAAAGAATTAAGTAACAAGCAAATGCAAAGGGTAGAAGGGGGAAGTGATGCTTACGTAGTGTCTGAATACCTTCGACTAAGCGAGATAGCATCAAATACAGACGGCTGGAGCATAGATAGAAAAATGTTTTTTGGCGGGGCTACTGTCCACACACAAATTCAAGATGGCAAAGGCTTTATGTTTGGTATACATAGAAGCACAGACTCGGGCTGTGTTATAAGCGCGCAAATGCGCAACAGCAAAAAGCAAAGCAACGCAAAACAAAACTGGATATATGTAGATGGGCAGTTTACGCCAACAACCAATGTCTAGTGCTTGATATGTAAATTTTTTGTCTGAGTGCCTCCGCAGTTTTAAGGTAGCATTCAGCAGTGTGCGTGCGGGCGTAGTCACAAGGTCAAAAAATTTACGTACCTGCGCACCATCATTCAACACAACTTAGAACTGATAATATTAAACAAAATATTTTAAGATAATGTGTCAGGGGGAATTACTTATGGAAAAAACAAATTTGGTTTTGCCAAAAGAGGGAAAGGAAATGCAAAACTCACAAATGCAACAAGTGGTAGGTGGGTGCGATAGTGCTTTTGTAATGGCAGAGTTTACAAGGCTTAGCGCGGCGGCGAAGAGCAACAGCGGTTGGACACTTTCTGTAGACCACGATGAAGTTTGGGGTGAGATTAAAACCTCTATTAAAGATGAAAAAGGGCTTATGTTTAAAGCAATTGCAAACGAGAGCGGGCGCATTTTAAACGCCACAAAATACAGCAACAAAAAAGAGAGTTGGGCTTACTCTAATGGTAAGTTTACATTGCAACCACCAAATTTCAACTAACGGATAGTTGAATTGATAGTTAGTTTAATAGATAGTTAGGTTAATTTATAGTTGGGCTAAAATAAGCCTACCACAAAATTAAAGTAAATAACAAAAATATTTATAAAATGCTGGGTGTGTAAAAGAATTTACATATCCAAAAGGGGAGGACATATTATGTCTAGGAAATTTAAATTACACTTGCCAGAGTTTGGCGAAGAACTTGATGAGTACGCAATGCAAGAGTTAGAGGGCGGAAGTAATGAAGTAAGCAACTTTGTAGCAGCAGAGTGGGAACGCCTATCAGACAAAGCAAACAGAAGACCTGGCTGGGCGGTAAACCAAGCAGGCAGAGCCTCACACGTAATAAGAGACTGGCGCGGGGCGCAATTAATGCACGCAAGGTTCGATGGCGAGGGCAATATTCTACACGCCCACAGAATAGCAACAAGAAACGAAGACGGCTGGATATACCAAAACGGAACTCTAAGCCCAATTACAAGGCGCTAAAGCAAACATCATACTAAGAACTTAAAAACAAATTAGTATCACCAAAAAAACGCAAATACTAAAAAACAAAATTACAAAAAATACAATGGGCGGCTTCAGAAAATATGAAGCCGCCCTTTGTAATTTTTTCTAATAGGCGCTTTCTGCAATTGTTAAAAAACTATTAACAATTTTAACAAATAAAAATTTGTTAAAATTGTAAAAAACACTTGCTAAATTTAGTAAAATATGTTAAAATAATGTACAAGGTTTATGCTAAGGGGGCAAAAGTCTTGTGCATTATTTTCATTTATTGAAAGATGGGCTTTCTTTGTTACATAAAAATTGCAGACACGGCAAATTTATGAACAAACGCATAAAAATTAATCAAACGCGAAGCAAACACATATAATATATAATACGAGTGGCGCTTAAAAGGTAGGGCTTTAAAAACGAAAACTGGAAAACCTAAAACTGAGATGCGGGGCGCTAGGCACATATAACAAAACAAAAAGGGGAAGAAAAAATGCAAAAATCTAATTTGGTTTTGCCACAAGAGGGCAGAGAAGCCAGTTTGTCTGAGCAACAAAACATTATCGGCGGAAGTTGGTATACGGAAGTTGTTCAAACAATTAATTATTTAGGTAACCACACGCGTGGCTTTACACCGTCTCACGGTGCGACAATAACGGTCGAGTCGCCCGACCAATCTATCAGCCTACAGCAAATGTTTGCGGGTACACCGCTATCAAGGCTTATGCCACCAGAAAATCTAGGCTCAGTCCAAAAACTTAATATTTATACTGCAGCAAGGGGCAGAATTGATGCTCCGGGCGTTTTAAACATACGCGCAGATAGGGCTGCGGGCGTGGTTTCTAGGGGCGACACTTTTATGTGGATAACAAGGTAATAGAGTAAAGTGGTAACAGAGGCAGTAACCACAGAATGCTTATAGGGAAAGAGCAAACTTAAGGGGCAAACTTAAAAAAATATTTAACATACCCAAAACAAACAAACTAGATAAGGGGGATACAACTTATGCAAAAAGTTAAGCAAAATGAATGGGGGGCGCTTGTTCTACCAACGGGAAGCGAACTCTGCGTAAACGAAATGCAGTACATAGAGGGCGGCAGTGGCATAACTATACGCAACATAGAAATAATGGAAGACCTAGATATTAACGCGCCAGGAATGAATGTTCAGGTTGGTGGCGCGGGGGTTAGCGTAGACTTTTTACAAGCGTGTGGAACGCTTAGAATAGGGGTTGAGAGAACAGTAAATGTAGCGCCACGCGCAACGCAAGTGGTTCAACCAGTAATTACTTTTAACGCGGCAGTAAGACAGCCAGCGGTACAAGTGCCGTCTAGAGCGGTTGCGGCAGTTTGTACACCAACTAATTTGTGGTACAGAACATACGCGGGCAGAAATGCAGCGCCGGGTACTATAAATTGGGCAAGATAAAGTCTTAAAATGTTAAATTGTAAATGTTAAATGTTTAATGGTTTCATCGCTAGCGCGCAATAATTTAACATTGAAAATTTAAAATTGAACATTTACACAGGGGGAAATTTAGAATGAGAAACGTATCTAAATTAGTAGTGCCAAATAGTGGCAACCAAATAGAATATAATCAAATGCAATATGTAATAGGCGGTTGTGCTAACTGGGGCAACGTAGTAAACAGAGTAGGTTCAACCTTGCAAAGCCACGGGGCTAGTTTATCGGGTGTATCTTCGTTTGCAGACTTACGACCAAACGCTGATATAAATTTTGTAACTCTAAGCACAAATGCGCCGGGCGGGCTAGCGCAACAACTTGCAGGCACACCACTTGGTAGCTTAAACCATAATGGCAATTTGCTTAGGGGTATTCATACTTTAGTTATTGTTCCGTATTCGGCGCACGCAAGCGGTACAGTAAGGGCGGGCGCAGGTTCTACGCCGGGTAGGTGGTATATGACTTGTGCGTGGGCTTCTACTTTGCTAGGGCTTAGGTAGTTGAACAAATAACAAATAACAAATTACAATGTACAAATGTTGAACTCACTAAATGCCAAGCGCTTGAACAGTTACAAATTGATAATTTAACATAATAAAACTAATAAAAATTTCTAACGCTGAGATGTTCAAATGTTGCGGTAATAATGAGTTAAATATTTGTAATTTGTACACTGTAATTTGTAATTTTAAAAAAGGGGTTAATATGGGTAACAATTTAATACTGCCGAGTGGTAGAGAGATAGATGCAGAAATGCTTCAATACATAGAGGGCGGAAATAGCGGAATATCTATACGCAATTTAGAAATTACAGAAAGCATATACGTAGATGCGATAGGCGGTAGTGTAGATGTTGCGGGTGGTGGTGTGTATGCGGGGCTTACGGGCGAAAACTTTAGGGCATATCTTAACAGAACTGTAGAAGTTATACAGCCACCAAACTTGGTTGTTTCTCCGCGGTTTTATTACAGACCTGCACCGGCGCCGGCTGTTATTTGTAAGCCGGTATGCGCGGGCTATACAACAACACCGCTAACGCCAGACAGTTGGACTATTTTACCGGAACACCATAGGCGCAGGTAAGAGAGAAATATAAAAGATAAAAGATAAGAGATACAAAACGGAAGGGGAATTTTAAAATGGATAAAGTACAAACAAGGTTAATTTTGCCAAGCGGGCGGCAAGTAAGTGAGTGTGAGGCGCAGTACTTAACGGGCGGTGGCTCTGCAGAACTGTTTAACGCCATATTTAGTTTAGCGCCTACGGGTGTTAATGTAAAAAGGGTTGGCGGTGCAAATGGCTGGCAGTCTGTTACGATTTCTACTTATGGGGGCAGCTTAGCGGACGCGCTTCGCGGAAACAGCCTACAACACTTACTGCCTTATCACGCGCCGGCAGACACATATTCTTTAACCATAAAACCTATACAAGTTTTAAGGGCTACGGGCGGGGGCGGAATAACAACTTGTAATGCGGGTGGCGGAAGCCGTGTGGTTATGGACTCGCGCTCTGCAACAAATGTAATGCGCGCAGCACTACCGGGGACAAGTATAGCTTATCCCTAAAGGGTAGGGGTCAGCGTTCAGGGATAAGCGACCAGTCTCAACATAACTTAGAACATTAATGGTGAGTTGTGGCTTTGGCAGAAAAGAAGGAACAGAAAAGAAATATTTAATATGAAACTACATCGGGGGGAATAGATTTATGACACAAAACAAAGGGTTAGTATTGCCAACGGGGGGCATACAAACAAACGAAAATGAAATTCAGTATATAGAAGGTGGCGCGCTTGCTACTGGCTTGATAATTGCGGGCGGGCTTGCAATTGGAAGCCTAGGTATGCTTGCGGGTGAAGGGCTTTACAGATTGCTAGGCGGGCGAGCGGGTACGCCGGTAGCGACACCGCCGGGTTTTGATATGGGCAATTTTAGACTATTAGAAAGAGAGCAACCGGGCGAAGTGCGCCGTAGGTTTAGCCCAGAGGGTGATAGGGCGTTGCAAGAACTTATAGATGCAGGCTGGCTTAGGGGCGACAACAACAGCATAATACACGGGGATATATTTTACAATGGCTACAACGGGTAACGGCTACAACGGATAAGCTTGTTAAGTAATAAATCAGAAAAATAACAAATAACTATAAAGGGGATTAGGCTATGAATAACGAAAAAAGTTTAATAGTGCCAATAAGTGGCGGCGAAATGAACAAGTACGAGATGCAAACTATAGAGGGTGGGTCTACTATAGGTCCGGGTCTTGTTGGTCCGCAATATTTGCTAGACAGAATAAACGCAATAGATGCGGCGCTGCGTACTTTAGGGCAGGTTACAGACGGCATAACGCCGCACATTTGTGATAGGGGCTATTGGTGGTTTGGTGACCAAAATACTGGTAGGCGTGCAATAGGTGCGGACGGGGCTACTGGCGCGCAAGGTCCGCAAGGGCCACAGGGCGCTCAAGGCTTGCAGGGTCCACAAGGACCGGCGGGTCCGGCGGGGCAAGGCTTGTCTGCTGAAGAGATATATCATTTAAGGGGACTAGAGAGCAGAATGCTTGTTATAGAAAGGGCAATAGAAAACTCTGTAGAAAACGGGGTGTCTGCAAGCGTAATAAACACAATGATGAATGACATAGCACAGTTGCAAGAAAGCGTAAGCGTGCTTCAACATCAGATGATAGATATGGCGCAACAAGTGCAAGACATCGGCGGGCGAATAGATGGTATGCCAATTACTCAGCCGTATATAACACCGCAACCGCGCGAGTTTGTAGGGTACGGTGAGGGCTACTTACCACCAGTAATAGAACAACCAACTCAACCAACACTTGTAATAGACAACCTAAGGATAATGTCGAATATTAGAATTAATACGAATTATTAATTTTAAATGTTAAGTTTTAAATGTTAAATGGTTACGACCGCTTGTGCGGTAAAAGATTTTAAGTAGTCACCCTGAACGAAGTGAAGGGTCTAGCGAAGCGAAAATTAGCAAAGAGTTTTAAAAAGACAAAACAAAAGGTTTTTTGAAAAAATTTTCAAAAAACCTTTTTTGGTTGTTTGCTTGATTTTTTTTTTGGTTTAATGTATAATGTATAAATACATAGAAAAAAATCAACTATGTCACGGAACAGAAAACATAAATAGTCGGGCTAAGCAAACTTAACAGCCCGACACGGCGAGTGTCGAATGAGAAGTTTGAGGTTAGAAACAGATGGGCTTGTGGGCTTTGAGGGCAAGCAAGTAATAGAGTTTGGAGACGGCGGAATTGTAGAATTCTCGCAAGGCATTATAAATTGTGTAGAACTTGCGCTTTATGGCTTGAAGCCCGAGATAGATGTAGATACTTTGGTAAAGGCTGGCTCTAAAACGGCAAGGGTTAGTTTTACTTTTTCGGTTACAGACCAACATATGCAACCCAAATATACATTTTTGGTAGAGCGAATATTCAGGGCAAAGAAAAACGAAACAAAGGCAAACGAGCTGTATGGGGCAGAACTTTTTGAGATTAAACAAAACGGCAGAATTATGCTTGCAAATACTTCTAGCCTTGTAAGCCAGTATATAAAAAATGTTTTGGGAAAAACGAGAGAGCAGTTTAAAAATTATATAAACGAAGAAAGGCAAAAAAGCACACAGCAATTGGGGCAACAAGGCATACAGCAAAGCGAACAGCAAGGCGGACATCACGGGGGACAACAAGCGGGGCAACAAGGGCTACAGCAAAACGAGCAACAGAGCGAACAGCAAAACGAAGTGCAAAGCAAGCAAAACACAACGCTAGAGCAACTTCAAAAAAGAATGAGCGAGATTAAAGAAAACCACGACAAAGCAATCTCAGAGCAACAAACACAGTTAGGGCAACAAATAGAGCAAGCACAGGGGCAACAGATAGAGCAACAGCAAAACGCTCAGAATGCTACAGCGAGCCAACAAAACAAACAAAACAATACAAAAAATTATATTAGCCTAGTAAATACAATGGGTGAGGCAAACAAAATGAAAGTTCAAAGTAAAGAAAACATTGTAGGGGAAAAAAACAGGGCGGACAACAAAGCGAATATCGGGGCGAACATCGGTGCGAGTGCGGGCGCAGATAGCCTTACGCTTGCTACGCTACTAAATATAACCGCGTCAGAGTTTAGCGCAGATGTGCTAGACAAAATGCTAAAAAAAGAAACAGAAAAGGCAATGTTAGAGGGTGAGATGAAGGCTTTGTCTGCTTTTTCTATTTTAAATATTGGGACGCTAGAGCGTGGTCTAAAAGAGAGAGAGAAAGAAGTTAGCACGCTTAAAGGCAAATTAGCAGACTTAGAAAAAACCAAAGCAAATAGTTTTTTGCTAGATACAGAAAACTACGACATTCTAACGCAAAGGCAAGTAGAATTAGAGTACGAAGGGCAGTATATTACAGACAAAGAAGACAAACTGAAACTTGCAAGGGCTGCTTTAAGTTTAACACCGCTAAGCAAAAGGCTACAAAAACTACGCGGGGCTGTGCTAAAAGATAGGCTAGCATCAAGCGAGGCGGGCAGTAAACTTGATGGACTGCTAAAAAACTTGGAAGAAGCAAACGAAGCAATATTAGAAAGAGAGGCTCAACTTAAACAAACTAGCATAGAGTTAATTGAGAGAAAAGCGCACATACAAAACTTTATTCCGCGCCTAGAAGTAGAAGCAATAAACTTAAAAAGGCGACAAGACTTACTGAAAGATTTTGCTAACAAAGAAGCCGAGTACGAAAGGCTGTTAAAAAACCGTGCAGAGTACGGACGACTTAAAGACGCGTCAGAGCGCTATTTAAAAGAACTTAGGTCGGCGCACAATAGGGTTGTTGTCTCACCGCAGATAATGGAGGCTATTAAAAGGGCTTGGGAGTTAGAGATTAAGCGCGACAACTTAGAGGCTCAACTAAAAGCAATAGAGGCGCAAGATGTAAAGCGCGGCGCTCAGAGAAACTCTCTAACAAGAGAGATAGACACCATTAAAACAGTTGTAAAGCGCATAGAAGCAGACCTGTCCCGCGTAGACAGCGCCATAGAAAAACTCTACGACATAGATGAAAAAGCAGACCGCCACATAGTATTAACCAACGCTCAAAAAGAGGCTTACGAAATGGAAAAAGCAATTGCAACAGTTAAAATACTAAATGATGCAATTGCACTAACAACTTCGCAAAACGAAAAACTTCTAGAAAAAATAGATATGCGCTCTAACACAATACTAGATATGTTAGATGAAGACAAAGCGGCAACTTCGGCAATAGCAAGGCTAGAAGAACAACTTACCTTTAAGTTGATGCAGCGCGAAGACTATTTACAGAAAAATTCTTTTGCTATACGCACAGCAAATTTAAACGAGGGCGATAGTTGTCCCGTGTGTAGCACTATGCTTCAAAAAAATCCGGTAAGACAGCATATGATACCGCTTGAAGCGTTTGACAGCGAGTTGCAAGACTTACGCACGCAAATATCACAAACTCAGCACAAGAAAGAAGCCGCAATAAAGAAGTTTGCGTCCCTTACCGCGCGCTCTGAAGAAAACAAAAGGCAAATAGACAACAACCTAACGCTTATAAGCGCAAAAGAATTAGAGCGCGACAACCTACTTACAAAGTGGTCGCACATTGGTGGCGATACAGAGCAGATGTACGAAGCGCTTAAGATGTATTCAGAGCGCGTAGAAAAACTAGAAAGCCTTGTGGCATCTTACGTTGCGCTTAAAAACGAACTTCATATAAACGAGAAAAACCACCTAGAGCGCTGGACAAAACTAGACAGTTTAAATAAAGAGTTATTCACAAACTCTACAATATCGCGCCAACTTAACGCAGACATCGCGCAGATTAATATGCAGTATTATAAGTATGCAGATGCGCTTGGTGGTGGCACGGCTAAAGATGCAGATATTCTTATAAAGAAGTCTGAGCGTCAGCGCTTCGATATAGAAGCCAAAATAAAAGAGCAAGAAGATTTAAGGGCTAAACTGCTTTTGGATATTGCTAAAAACGACAACCACATATCAGAGTGTGCGTTAGAGCTTGCTAACATAAAAAAGCACGGCGAGCAAGCGGCGGCTGTTATAGATGAGATTCAGGTGCTTAAGCGCAACCTAGGCATAATGGGCAAACAACCACACGCAGAGATAATCACAATAACAAATACGCTAACCAAAAACAGCGAGAAAGAAAATAAACTTAAAGATGATAGGGCAAAGGCAGAAAACGCATACTTGAAAGAAGCCGAAAAACTAAGGCTTAACACGGCAGACCTAGCGCGTAAAGAAGCCGAGTTAATAGCGCTAGAGAGCGAGATAGAAACAAGGGCAAAGGACGAGGGCTTTGAGGATATAGAAAGCATACAAGATTTTATAATATCGCAAGCAGAACTTAGGGCGCTTAACAAAGATATAGAAAGCCACAAAATTGAGACGGCGGTTGTTAAGTCTAAGTTAGACAGCCTTAAGCCTAACAAGCGCGGCAAAGCGATTGAGAGCAAAGAGTTAGATAGGCTTGTGTATAATATTACGGCTACAACGGACGAGATTATACAAGCAAAACTAGATGTAGAGTCGCTTAAGCAACAAATTGCAGATGCTAAAAAGACGTCGGATAGGCTAGCCGAGATAAAGGCAGAATCAGACCAAATTGCTAAAGATGGCGAGATTACAGCGCAACTTTACAAGGCGCTTAAAAATGGTGCGCTAGACAAACAAATATCACCAGCGCGCCTTAACACAATTATAAACAAAGCAACAAGCAGGCTAGTAAAGTCTACAAGTGGCAGGTACGAACTCGAAGCGCAAGATAATATACTGCGCATAGTAGATAACTTTAAAGGCAGACAAAGAAAAGAGTTGCAAATGCTATCAGACGACGAATTTAACCAAGTTGTTTTGGCACTAGCAAATGCAGTTTGATAATTGAACACTTAACATTGAATACTGAACAATTGTTACACGCTAGCGCGAGCAAAGTTTATTTGCAAACTGCATTGAAATTTAAATTCTGGCTGTTCAAAAGTTTCTGTATTAAGGGGCTAAGCCATTGTTCAATATTCAGTGTTCAATGTTAATTGAAAAAGGAGTTTTCGTGAGAGAAATAACAAAACGTGCTGACGATTTTGCTCGTTGGTATACAGATGTAGTAATAAAAACAGAACTTGTAGATTATGGTCCGGTTAAGGGTACGATGATAATCAGACCCTACGGCTATGAGATTTGGGAGATTATAAGGGCAGAACTTGATAGGCGCATAAAAGCAAAGGGGCATAAAAATGCTTACTTTCCGCTGTTTATCCCAAAAAGTTTTATAGATAAAGAGGCAAAGCACATAGAAGGTTTTGCGCCAGAACTTGCGCTTGTGACCCACGTGGGTGACGAGAAACTAGCAGAGCCTTTGGCGGTTCGCCCAACTTCAGAAACTGTTATTTGCTTCGCGTTTGCTAAGTGGCTTAACAGTTATAAAGATTTGCCAATTTTAATAAACCAATGGGCTAATGTTGTTAGAATGGAAAAAACGACGCGTCCGTTTTTGCGCACAACAGAGTTTTTGTGGCAAGAAGGGCATACGCTTCACGAGTCGCAGACCGAAGCAGAGAAGCATACGCTAGATATGCTTGAAGTGTATGTAGACTTTTTTAAAGAAATTTTGGCAATAGATGCGCTTTATGGGCAGAAAACAGAGTCGGAAAAATTTGCGGGTGCGCACACAAGTTATACTATAGAGACCATAACTCAAGATGGCAAGGCGCTTCAGTCGGGTACATCGCACTATTTGGCGCAAAATTTTTCCGTGCCGTTTGATATAAAGTATTTATCGAGAGCGAACAAGCACGAGTATCCGCACCAAACAAGTTGGGGGGTAAGCACTAGAATGATGGGCGCGCTTATAATGGCGCACTCAGATGATAACGGGCTTGTGCTACCGCCAAATGTCGCGCCTTTGCAAGTAAGGGTTATACCAGTTGCAAGCCATAAAGAAGGCGTTAAAGAAAAATGCGCCGAGTTGGTAGAAACGCTTGTTAAAAAGGGGATAAGGGCAGATGCCGACTTTTCAGATAATACGCCGGGCTTTAAATTTGCGCAAGCAGAAATGCTAGGCATACCGATTAGAATAGAGTTAGGTCCGAAAGATATAGAAAATGGGCAGTTTGTTTTAGTTAAAAGGATAGGGGGTGTATGCGAAAAAAGCATACAACAAGGCGACAAAGGCAATAAAGGTAAGACTGAAAAAGATGACAAGCCAAAAAAAGAGAAAAAGATTATACCGCTAAGCAAGGCAGCCACACAAGTTAGCAAAGCACTAAAAGAAGTACAAAACTTTTTATATACACAAAACAAAAACTTGCTTAGCAAAAAAACAATAGAAGTAGACACGCTAGAAAAATTAGGTGGGGCGGTAGAAAGCGGTCAGTTTGCAAAAACAAATTGGTGTGGGCTAAATGCGTGCGAAGAAGTTGTAAAGCAAAAATACGCGGCTTCGGCGCGTGCAATTCCGCTAGATATTGCGCTAGACAAAAAATTTAAACCAAAAAAGGCTTGCGCTATTTGTGGAAAGCCAGCAGTAACGGTTGTAATTTTTGCTAAAGCCTATTAGTTTTAGGCTCTACTCGTTTTGGGTGTATTAATATTTGCCGTACTAAGCGAACTAGTGCTGTAAAATTTTTTAAATAAATTTTGTTAAAACGCTTGCTTTTTTCTTAACTTTGTGTTAATATATATGTAACAATATTCACAAAAAAACAAAAAAAGGGGAAAAGCAAATGAGTAACAAAATTAACAAGGGCAACAAAAGCCAGTCAGAAAATCAAACAGAAAACCTAGTTCTACCAGAAATAGGTCAAGAAACAGACACGGCAGAAATGCAAGACATTGAAGGCGGCAGTAGGAACGCAGCCAAATGGATAGCCGCAGGCACAGCAATGGCAGGTCTAGCAGTAGCCGCGGGCGGTATGATATTTGGCGGAACATCAGGTGGCGCGGCTGCAGAAGTTACAGCGCTTAGCAAGGGTGGGAATAAGTCTAAGTCGGGTCTTCCAACGCCGGACATAAACGCGTTTCAAAGTTATGAAAGAAACGGAACACAACTTATAAGTTTAGCAGGTGCAGACTTTTGGACACTAAAGTCAGACCTTATAGACGGTTCTACAAACCCAGACTACACAAGAGAGTGGCTGGCTCAAGCAACGCCAGTTAATCAGTAGTAATTGGTGCAGCAATCTAGCAACAAACTACAAAAAGGGATAGCAAAGCTATCCCTTTATCAATTTGTTTTAATAATTATTTGTTTATTTTGCTTTGTGCTATAAGCGCCTTATAGACTATTAACTACAAATACAACTGCGCTTGCTATAGACAGCGCAAAGCCACCAAAAATTAGTGCTAGAACCAAATACTTAAACTTGTACGTGTTGTTCATTTTAAGTTGCACGCGTATAAACATAAAGGCAAACCAACCTATTATAACAGACAAAAACACAAAGCCAAAGTATAAGGCTTGCTCGCCAAAAACGTCACTCGGCATAAAAAATATACTAAGTAGCAAAGCGGTTATCCCCATAACAAAACTAACAGGTGCCATATTCAAAGCCCTATTTCCCATCTCAACATAACTAGCCCAACTCTCAGGCTTATTTTCAGGAACTTCAAGTTTTATACGTTTTTTCTTACCCATAATTTTTTTAATTTGTGCTAACAAATTTTTCAGCCTTAAACTACAGAAGTGGTGAGACCACCTTTTGTTCTATGATACAAAAATTTACGCAAGAAGTCAAGCGTTTACAGATATGCCAAAATATTTTCACAGTAGATTTTGCGAAAAAACTTTTTTTAAAGCAACAAGTGCGTTGCTTTTTTCTTGTGTATGTGATATAATTATGGGTATGAGAGTTACGATTTTAAATGGTCCTAACTTAAATTTGTTGGGACAGCGGGAAATTGAGATTTACGGAAGAGAGAGTTTAGAGTCTTTAAATGGTAGGCTTTTAGATTTTGCTAAAGAGAAGGGGTTAAGTTTAACCTTTCACCAAACTAGTTTTGAGGGCGAGATTATAAACATTATTCATACGTGTAGCGACGACTTTTTGGTTTTAAACGCGGGGGCTTTGTCGCATTATTCTTATGCTATTAGGGACGCGATTGCAAGTGTTGGCATACCTGTAATTGAAGTTCATATATCTGATGTGTCTGCAAGAGAGCCGTTCAGACAAGTTAATGTGCTGAAAGATGTATGCAAAGACTTTGTTTACGGCAGGGGCGTTAATGGGTATTTTATAGCGCTAGAGCGCATTATCAAGTTAATGAATAACGAATAGTGGCACACGAATAACGCTAAACTCGCACCGCGAGAAAATTTTTGTAAAGGGTTATGGCAAAGGTAATAGTTTTAGTTGGAATGGCAGGGGTTGGTAAGTCTACAATTGGTGAGGCTTTGGCTTGCCTTATGGGTGTAGAGTTTGCAGACACAGATAAGGCGGTAGAGCAAGCGTCCGGGCTTAGTTTGGTCGAGTTGTTTGACAAGGTTGGGGAGAGTGGCTTTAGACAAATTGAGAGCGCTATGCTTGAAGTTTTTAAGAGCATAGAAAACGATTGTGTTTTGGCAGTTGGCGGTGGCATAATACTGAGTGAGAAAAACCGCGAAGTGCTAAAAAACAAAAAGTTTTTGGTAGTGTTTTTAGAAGATGATATAGAAGCGATTTATAAAAGGCTACACACCAAACAGCGCCCGCTTTTTACGGACATCAGCCTAGATAAGTTTAAGCAAGTGTATGCAGAGAGACTGCCGCTTTATGCAGATGTAGCGAACGGCGTGCTTGATATTAGGGGGATGAGTGTAGAGCGCGCGGTTAAGCAGTTGAATAGTTTAATACCTATACTATATTTGGCACACACGAAGTGTAAAGTGTAGAGTGTAAAGTGTAAAGTGATTTCACACGCTTCGCGTGAAAAAATATTTTATGCGTATTTTAAAAAAAGGAAAAAGGAAGTTTTATGGAAAACGTTCAGTTAAATGTTAATGCCCTTAGGTTTTTGGGGCTAGACCAAATAGAAAAGGCTAAGAGTGGTCACCCCGGCATTGTGCTTGGGGCAGCCCCTATGCTTTATACGTTGTATACGCGCCATATGCGCCACAACCCTAAAAACCCGCACTACGCCGGGCGCGATAGGTTTGTTTTAAGCGCGGGACACGGAAGCGCGCTGTTATATGCTATGCTTCATTTGTGTGGCTATAACATAACAAAAGAAGACTTAAAGCAGTTTAGAAGCCTAGCCTCTAAAACCGAGGGTCACCCAAAACTTAACGTGGGTTTAGGTATAGAAGCAAGCACGGGCGCTTTGGGTCAGGGCTTTGCAAACGCTGTTGGTATGGCACTTGCAAGCAAACACTTTGCGACAAACTTTAATACGGCGGAAGCAACCCTTATAGACAACTATACGTATTGCTTGGTGGGCGACGGGTGCTTAATGGAAGGTATTGCTTACGAGGCGGCGTCACTAGCGGGAAGTTTGGGGCTTTGTAAACTTATTGTGCTGTACGACAGCAACGATATGACAATAGAGGGCAGAACAGAAATCACATATAAAGAAGATGTGGCAGCCACTTATAGAGGTATGCATTGGAATGTTTTAGAAGTGGCAGACGGCAGATGTGTAGAGAGTATAGATGCGGCAATCACCCTTGCAAAGTCGGGCGACACAAAGCCCACTTTAATAATTGTTAAAACAAAACTTGGGTATGGCTCGCCAGCGTCTGACACGCCGGGCGCGCACGGCTCGCCGCTTGGGGCAGACGGCATTACTGATACGCGCAAATATTTTAAGTATTCTCACCCACCATTCGAGACCCCGCCACAAACAGCAACCTTTTTTAAGCAAAAGATGGGCGAGTGGGCAAAGTGGGAAGAAGAGCATAAAAGGCAAGTAAGAGAATACAAAAGGAAACAGCCAGAACTTTACGATAAGTATTTAGCCTTTTTTGATAGCAAAAAGGCGGTGCAAAAAGTTATGGCAGAGAGCGACTTTTGGGCTGATGATGGCAAGCCAAAGGCATCTCGTGAGTATAGCGGGTTGGTGCTAAACAAACTAAATAAGTTGTTGCCAAACCTTATTGGTGGCTCTGCAGACTTAGGTCCTAGTTGTAAAAGTTATTTAAGTGGCGCGGGCGACTATCACGTAAATCCGGTAGGAAAGGGTAAGAATATTGCGTTTGGCATAAGAGAACACGCAAAGGCTGCTATATTAAACGGGTTGGCGCTTTATGGCGGGCTTAACGTTTTTGGTTCTACGTTTTTTGTGTTTTCTGATTATATGAAGTATGCTATGAGAATGTCTGCGCTTATGGAGTTGCCCGTTATGTATGTGTTAACGCACGACAGCATAGGCGTTGGGGAAGACGGCGCAACGCACCAGCCAGTAGAGCAACTTATAGGGCTTAGGGCAATACCAAATATGCACGTGTGGCGACCTTTCTCTTACAAAGAGACGGCGGCTGCGTATATAAGCACAATAGCAAGCAAAAGCCCAAGTAGCATAGTGCTAAGCCGACAAACGATAGATAATTCAGAAATTGGGAATTCAGAATTCAAAGTTAGCAATTCAGAATTCAGAATTCAGAATTCAGAATTGTTACAAGAGAATATTTTGAAGGGTGGATATGTGTTGTACGAGAGTGAAGGTTTTTTGCAAGCCCAACAGCCCGATAATACTACTAGTAATGCGAACAACTTATCGCTGACTGCTGACCGCTCATCGCTGATTATAATAGCCACAGGTTCTGAAATTCCGCTAGCGTATGAAGTGGCAAAAAAGTTTGAGGCGCAAAACGCTAAAGTAAGGCTTGTGTCTATGCCGTGTGTAGAAGTTTTTGAAGCGCAAAGCGCGAAGTACAAAGAAAGTATTTTGCCAGCGGGCGTAAGGGCAAGGGTTGCTGTAGAAGCGGCAAGTTCTTATTCGTGGCATAAATATGTAGGCTTAGATGGGCTTGTTATAGGCATCGATAGTTTTGGGCTATCCGCGCCAGCAGACAAATTGTTTAAAGTATTTGGCTTTAGTGCAGACAGCATTTTTGAAAAAGCGCTTAAGATGTATAAGGCAATTATAAAGCAAAGCAAATAAATCTAGTTGGCTTTGTTATGCAAATTGGTTGCAGTTAAGTTTTTTTTGTGGTACAATAAGATTATGTCTAGTGTAGATGAAATAATGGCGGGGGCGGACAAGCCAGTTAAGCGCCCTGTTATAAAAGTTGAGAATGTGTCTTTTTCTTATCCGAGCGATGAGAGTAATTTAGTATTGCAAGATATTAACCTAGAAGTTTTTAGGGGCGAGTTTTTGGCGCTACTTGGACATAATGGCTCTGGCAAGTCTACACTAGCAAAGTTGTTTAATGGGCTTTTAGTGCCACTTACTGGCGATATAGAAATTTTTGGGCTGAACACAGCGTACGAAGAAAACGAGTTTAAAATAAGGCGCAACATAGGGCTTGTATTTCAAAACCCAGATAACCAAATGGTTACAACAATTATAGAGGACGACGTTGCGTTTGGTCCGGAAAATGTGGGCATTCCGCGTAACGAAATCATAGAGCGTGTGCGTTGGGCGCTAGACGCTGTTGGAATGTCTGCCTACGCAAAGGGTACGCCAACACGGCTTTCCGGCGGGCAGAAACAGCGCATAGCAATAGCAGGGGTTTTGGCACTTAAGCCAAAGGTTATTGTGCTAGATGAGAGTACGGCAATGCTAGACCCACGCGGTAGGCGCGAAGTTTTGGCGGTTGCTAAAAGGCTTCAAAAAGAGGAAGGCATAACTGTGATACTAATTACTCATTTTATGGAAGAAGCGCTTATGGCTGATAGAGTTGTGGTTTTAGACAAGGGCAAGGTTTATATGCAAGGCAAGCCACTAGAAGTTTTCGAAAATGAAGAGGCGCTTAAACAAATAAAACTAGGCGCGCCACCCGTAATCAGTTTAAAAAACAGACTTAGGGAAATGGGCGCTAGCATAAACGATGTGTATACAGAAGGGGAATTAGCGAAAGAGTTAGGGAAGTTAATTTAGCCAAATTACAAATTACAAATTACAAGTTACAAATGTTTCACCTGCTCTGCAGGCAATAATTTATTTTCGAGTTGCGTGCAAGTGCAAAATGCAGGCTGTTCAAAAGTATGGCATTAAATGAGTTTAACATTTGTACATTGTACATTGTAACTTGTACATTATAAAAAATGTCTATTGTTATAAACAATTTGAATTATACTTATTCGCCGCGTACAAATTTTTCTAAAGTGGCGCTGAAAGATATCACCTTTGAGATTAAAGAGGGTGAATTTTTTGGTATTATAGGGCATACGGGAAGTGGCAAGTCTACTTTAATACAGCACTTTAACGCGCTTACGCCCGTGCAAAGTGGCGAGTTGATTGTTGCGGGAATAGACCTATCACGCCCCAAAACAAGCAAGATAGACTTTAAAAAGTTAAGGGCAACTGTGGGTATGGTTTTTCAGTATCCGGAATATCAGTTGTTTGATGCAACAGTTTTAGGTGATGTTAGTTTTGGACCAAAAAACTTAGGGCTAGAAAAAGACGAGATACTAGAGCGCGCAAAACAAGCCATCGGGCTTGTAGGGCTAGATTACGAAAGTGTTAAGGATAAGTCGCCCTTCGAGTTATCGGGCGGGCAGAAGCGGCGCGTAGCAATTGCTGGTGTTATTGCTATGAAACCGCAAATACTTGTGTTAGACGAGCCAACCGCTGGGCTAGACCCGCACGGCAAAAGAGAAATACTAGACTTAATACTAACCCTTAAAGAAAGCGTGAGCAAAACTGTAATTATGATATCGCACGATATGGATGAGATTGCGCGCCTAAGTGACAGGGTAGCAGTTTTGGCAGATGGGCAACTGCAATATCTGCTTCCGCCAAGCCAACTATTTGAGAAGTCAGACAGTTTAGAAAAAATGGGCTTAGATATACCAACAATAGCAAGGGTGGTAAAACACCTTAACGAAATGGGCAAAAATGTACCGCACGATATTTTCACAGTAGAACACGCTGTAGAATATTTTAGCAAAACAATAAAAAACAAAAACCAATAGAAAAACATTACAGAACAAAATTACAAATTACAATGTACAAATTACAAATTACAATGTACAAATGTTTCACCCATACCAAACAAAACTTTTTAACAGTCTCAATTTGCTGACTGTTAAAAAGTCAGATAATTTATGTGTATAGCATTTGTAATTTGTACATTGTGTCTTGTACACCTGCAACTTGTAAATTGAGAAGCCTATGCGTGAGATGACCTTTGGGCAGTATTATCCGGCAGAGTCGGTAATACATAAGTTAGACCCCAGACTAAAAATTGTATTAACACTTGCATACATTGTTACGATATTTTTCGTTAACAATTTTTTGGCGTTCGGCGTGGTATTTATATTTTTACTGTCCCTTGTATTTTTGTCTAGCGTGCCTATTAGAATGATTTTAAAAGCAGTCAGACCCATTATGTACATCATAATTTTTACGGCAATACTAAATTTGTTTTGGGGTGTAGACGGCACGAGAGTTTGGAACTGGTGGTTTATAACAATTTATAGAGAAGCGCTTTTTAACACGGCGCTGTTAATGTTAAGGCTAATGTTTTTAGTTATGGGACCCGCTTTGTTAACGCTTACAACAACCCCTATGGATTTGACCGATGGCATAGAGCGCTTGTTAAGCCCACTTAAAGTCGTGCGCTTTCCAGTACACGAGTTGGCGCTTGTTATGAGTATAGCGCTTAGGTTTATACCAATACTTATGGAAGAGACAGACAAAATTATTAAAGCGCAAAAGTCGCGCGGTGCTAATTTTGATAGCGGAAATATATTTAAGCGGGCGGCGGCGCTTATCCCTATACTAATACCGCTTTTTGTAAGCGCTTTTCGCCGTGCGGAAGAGTTGGCGCTTGCTATGGACAGCCGATGTTATAAGGGCGGTAAGGGCAGAACGCGAATGAAACTTTTAAAGTTTAGCCTTACAGACTTTTTGGCAGTTTTGGGCTTTATAATATTTGTGCTGTGTATTGTTGCAATAAGGGTACACTTTATGCATATAATACCGGTTCACTAGAATGTAAAGTGTAAAGTGTAGAGTGTAAAGTGATTTCACCGCTAGCGCGGGCAAGATATATTTGCAAATGTAAACAAAAGCAAGTTTACAGAAACACCAAAGCAGACTGTTCAAACGAAATAGCGTGTAATGGCAGTAACAACTTTACATTTTACAATTTACACTTTACAATAACAATATGAGAAACATAAAACTTACAATTTCATATATGGGTGCTAATTATAGTGGCTGGCAGGTGCAACCTAATGTGCCGACTGTTCAAGGTGTTTTGCAAGATGTGCTAAGCACCTTTTTTTCACAAGGGGTTAAGTTGCACGGAAGCGGTAGAACGGACGAGGGTGTACACGCGCTAGGGCAGGTTGCGCATTTTGTTTTGCATAGCAGGGATGAGGGAACAGGGAAAAGGGATGAGGGAGTGGCGAGCAGGGTTGATGGAATGAGTGGCGAGATAAAGGCAAAGCAATTTGCAGGTGTGCCGCTAGAGCGTTTACCACAAGTGGTTAACAAACTTTTGCCGATGGACATACGGCTTGTAAGTGCGGAAGAAGTTCCGCTAGATTTTCACGCAAGGTATAGCGCCAAACAAAAAACCTACACTTATACGATGTATGTATCAGATGTGGAAAGCCCGATGCTCGAGCCGTATGCAACAAAACTTAAAGGGGAAATAGACACTAATTTGGCGGTTAAAAGAATGAATGCAGGGCTTAAGTATTTGGTGGGCGAGTACGATTTTTCTGCGTTTGCAAATTTCGATAAAACAAGAGAGTTAAAAAGCGCGGTAAGAAAAATAATGAGCGCAGATGTTAAAAGGCTTACAGAGCATAAAGTGGGCGGTGTGGGGTCTGATATTATAAGGCTTAAAATTACGGGGAATGGCTTTTTGCAAAATATGGTGCGTATAATTGCTGGCACGCTTATAGGTGTAGCAGGGGGTAAACTACAGCCAAAAGATGTAGGTGATATACTAAAAAGCAAAGACAGAACGCGGGCGTCTAAAACAGCAGCAGCAAAAGGGCTATGTTTAGTTGAAGTGGTTTACTAAGTGTAAAGTGCAAAGTGTAAAGTGTAAAGTGTTTACACCGCTAGCGCGGGCAAAATTTATTTTTGCAAATTGCTTACAAGCACTAAACGCAAATTGTTCAAAAGTAAAAGCATTTAATGAGTTTAGGCACTTTACAATTTACACTCTACACTTTACACTATTGTTTGTGAGAAAAAAGGGGTGGCGCGTTAGTTGGGCTTTGTGATATAATATGGTGTGAGAATAAAGTTTTGGGAGAGTTTTAGTATGGTTGTTACGTTAGAGTTTAAGCAGGGCGGTAAATTGTTAGAGCGAAAAGAGTTTAGGGCAGATATCTCGCAACTTGTTGTGGGGCGCTCGGCTAGTATGGGCGGGGTGGTTATACCAAACGATAAAGAGCAAAGCCGAGAAGTGTCTCGCCGCCATTGTGCTTTTAAAATTGCACCACCAGAAGTTTTTGTTTACGACACAGGAAGCGCGCACGGAACATATGTAAACGGGGTAGAAATTGGTAGGCGGCCGCGCGATATGAGCGCCGAGCAGTCGTGGGAGATTGCGTGGAATATTAAAAACAACCCGGTTGCGCTTAAGTGTGGCGATGTGGTTACTTTGCCTAGTGGCATAGAAATTAGCGTAAGTGTAGACTCGGCGGGGGGTGAGACCCAGCCTAATTTAGTAAACGTGTGTATACATTGCGCTAAAAGGTTTGCGCCCGACGGAATTCCGTATAAAATTAAGTTTTGCTACAGTTGTATGTACGACGAGGCGGTTGCAAAAATATATTGGGGAAGTGAGGCTAACAAAGTAGAGTTTACGCCAAGTTTGCCGGCGGGCTATAAACTTGTAAAAGAGTTAGGGCGCGGTAGGCGCGGAACAAGCATTACGCATTTGGTCGAGAATATAAAAACGGGCGAGCAAAAAGTTTTAAAGCAAATCATACCTAGCGGAAGCGGAAAAGACACCCTTATAAAAGACTTGTTTGTAAGAGAGATTTACACAACAGACGCGCTAAGCAAAAGTTTAGAAAAACGCGTTAAAGACAACGGAAACTCTAACATAGTAAAAATGTTGGGTGACGGCGTTTTACCAAATGGCAACGATTATATGTTTTTAGAGTATTGTAGTGGCGGAACTTTGCATAACTATTTAAACGAGCAGTTTTTTAAAAAGGGCAAGGTGGTAGATGTTAAAACGGCGCTACATATAACAAACCAAATATTAGATGCGCTAGAGTTTATACACACGGCAGACGCGGTGGGCGTTTACAGAAATAATAGGCAATTTTCGGTTAAGGGCTTGGTGCATAGAAACATAAAGCCTAGTAGCATATTTTTAGATGCGCAAAATAATATTAAAGTGGGCGGTTTTTCTTTAACAAAGTCGTACGAGTTAGACGCGCGCAAAGCGGGTTTTACAAGCGTGGGTGTTAGGGAAGGGGCTTTTAGTTTTATACCGCTTGTGCAGTTTCAAGCGTACGACATATCTAAACCGCAAGTAGATGTGTGGGCGGCTGTGGCTGTGCTTTATTATATGCTGACGGGTTTTGCGCCCAGAAAACCCTCGGCTAACCCGAACGTAGAAGAGAGCAATATGCGAGAGGCGGCAAAAACAATTAATATTAGGCAGTTAAACGAGTCTATCCCAGAGCCTTTAGCAAACCTAATAGACAAAGCGTTAGATGATAGTGTTGCGGACGCTAATATGCCGGGCAAGAGAGTGCCAAAGTATACGCTAGAGTTTAGCGATGTGGGCAGTTTTAGAACGCTGTTAAATTACACGATTAATAATTTGTAAGGTGGTGCATATGGTTAAGGCGGAAGTTAAAAAGGTAGATAATTTTAATTTTACTTTTGCGGTGGGCAAACAAGTAGATATAGGTCGGGTTAGAAAGTCTAACCAAGATAGGCTTATTGTGGCGGACACGATAGGCTTTTTTGGCGTTAGCGATGGTATGGGCGGGCTAGGATATGGCGAGATGGCGGCAGAGATTGTTGCAGCAAATCTGCCACATCAAGTAAAAGAGAGTATAGGCAAACTTGCAAGCCAGTCGTTCGACCTACAAGCCTATAAAACAATGCTTCAAGCACAAATAGAACACGTAAACGAGCATTTGTATACGCAGTATAATAAGGGTGGCAAGGCGGATTACGGCGCGACTGTTACTTGCGCTTTGCTAGTAGATGACTATGCGATTTTTGGCAATTTGGGGGATAGCAGGGCATATATCTTAAGGCGCGGGGAGAGCCTTAGGCAAATAACGGAAGACCACAGCGTTGCGGGTATGCTTGTTAAATACGGCGAGATTACAAAAGAAGAGGCTATGCACCACCCCGCAAGCGCACAGCTTACGCGCTTTATGGGCATTGCACCGCCCCCCAAGGTAGATATATTTGCCGAGAAATTGCAAAGTGGCGATATAATAATACTTTGTACAGACGGCGTAAATGGTATGGTTACAGATAGCGAGATAGAAAGCGCGGTTATAAAAGTTATGGAAATAAGCGGTTGCCCGGGGGAAGTTGCAAAAGCACTTATTGCCATATCAAACAGAGCGGGTGGCAGAGATAATATAGGGGCAGTAGTTGTGAGTGTAAAGTGTAAAGTGTAGAGTGTAAAGTGATTTCACCCGCTAGCGCGGGAAATATTTACTTTTGCAAATGTAAACAAAAGCAAATTTTATAAAAACACCAAAGCAGACTGTTCAAATGAAATAGCGTGTAATGGGTCGTAACCACTCTACACTTTACATTTTACACTTTACAATAATTTTTCGGAGAAAACATATGTCTAAAGTAGAAGGCAAAATAGAAACTAAAGCAAAAAGCAAAGCAAAAAGTAAAATAGAGCATAGCCCTTCGTACAAACTGTCGGCTAGTTCGCATAACTTGATTTTAGATTTAAAAGGCAGAATGTGGGCTTTTGGTGGGGAAGATTACGAGGATATCGGGTTTTATTATGCAGGGCTTAAGCCAAAGCATTTGTATAAAGAGTGGCAGTTTAAAGATGTGGCTGCTGGGGTTATTCACGACTTGGCAATAAGCACAGATGGCAGGCTATGGGCGTTTGATAAAGAGAGCGCTAGTGGGGGTTTGTTAGTGCAGGTTTTAAAGGGCGAGAAGTTTATGTCAGTTAGCACAAATTCTGGCAGAACGCTTGCCATTAGGGCAGACGGAAGTTTGCTTGCGTTTGGCTATAAATTTGGTGCTACAGAAAAAGGCATAACTACTTTTAACACGCTTATGGAAAATGTAAGCGCGCGTATTGTCAACATTAAAGGTAGCAAAAATTTTAGCAAAATTTCTGTTGGCACAAGCAGAAGTTTAGTGCTGGATAGTAGGGGAAATTTGTTTACGTGGGAACACCCCGGAGAAGCGTACGACGACGAAGATGACGAAGGGAAGCCACTTGCTTTAAAAATTGTACCACAAACTATAAAGGGCTTAAAGTTTAAAGAAATTTCTGCGGGGGCGGCTCATTGTTTGGCTATAGACAAGGGCGGTAATTTGTGGGCATTTGGTAAAAATAGATATGGCGAGTTAGGTAACGGCACGAGCGTAGGCTCTGAGATACCCATTTTAGTGCAAAAAGGGGTTAAGTTTAAAAAGGTTTCTGCCGGGCGCGTACATAGTTTGGCGATAGATATATCGGGCAACGTTTGGGCATTTGGGTATAACAGTAGTGGTCAGATTGGCGACGGCACGAAAGACAACAATAGGCTACTGCCACTAAAAGTTACAGACAAACAAAACTTTGTGGAAGTTGTAGCCTCTAATGACGAATTTTTGTGGAAAACAGACACTTACAGTTTGGCAGTAGAGAGTGATGGCAGTTTGTGGGGCTGGGGTAGCAACACGTGCGGTCAGTTGGGGCTAGGCAAAAGAACTAACATAAGTAACAACAGGCTAGTGCCAACGCTTATAAAAGTGCTTAGCGATGAGTGAGTGCGTGCTATGATGTATGAAATTTCTTGCTGAGTGCCTTCGCAGTTTTCGCTAGTTTTGTAGTTAGGGCTTGCGGGCGTAGTCACAATGCCGAAATTTCATACATCATAGCGCTGAGAAAAAAACAACTCTAACCGCTTTTGCCCTTTGAATTTGCGCGTGTGAGAAAAAAGGGTACGCGTTTTTGCTGAAAATATGATATAATATATGCAGTAAGAATTTTGCGTGATGTGTCAATTGTAATTTGTACATTGTAATTTGTAATTTGTACATCGTAATTTGGGGGTGAGAGTATGTCTTTTATACAAGCGGTTGCTAAAAAAGATGAGATGGGCAGGTATGCGCTTATAAGCGAGTTTGCTATTCAGATTAAGTCGGGGGCTAGTATTGCTATACCCTCGGGTTTTAAGGCGGTTATAAAAGAGAATGGCGCTAAAGTGAAAGATGCGCGTGGCGAGACAAAAATATTTGATGGGGGCGAGCGCTATAAAATAGGTGATAGCCCAAAGGGTTTGAAAAAAATTTTTGGCGGAAAGGCGATTGAGTGCCGGGTTTATTTGGTTAAGGTGGGCAGCCCTACAAAGTGGGCGTGGGGAATTACAGACCTACATTTTGAAGACCAAAAGTTAGGTTTGCCGATGAGAGTTGGTGCGAATGGCGAGTTTGAGTTTAAAATTGTAAATGTAGAAAGGGCGCTAGATAAGTTAGATGGATACGCGGGGGCGGTTACAGAGCGTAGCGTTTACGAGAGACTAAAAAGTGAGATTACCGAAGCGGCGTATGTGGCGTGCGCTAGTGTGCTTGCTTCTAACAGCAGGTTTAAACTAGATAGTAAACGGCTTGAGATGAAAGAGATTGTGATAAGTGAGATTAGCGGTAAGTTTAAAGATTTTGGGCTGTCGCTTATTGGCTTTACAACTGCGGGCTTTACAGAGCCGAATATCTCGGGTGAGAATTTAAAAAGGGTAGAAGAGATTGCGCTAGAGAGGCTAGAGTATACTCAGCTTAAAGATATGTTCGATAATATGGCAAAAGCCGAACTAGAAAAAGGAAAGTTTTTGGCAGATATTTTGAAGGGCGTTTGATATATAAAATTTTTGCCGGTTGTTTGCCTATGGCAATCCAAAGGTCAAAAATTTTATATATCGCACGCTAGGGCTGGGCTTTGTCCTAGCGGACGGCAAGATAAATATCAAGTAGTTGATTTTAAGGAGCAAGTAATGACAAAAAAAGAGATTGTTAAAATAATTGAGACGGCGGCAGATAATATTCGCGACTTTAAAACACGACAAAGGATAGAGCGGTTAGCAGAAGACTTACAGTATAAAACAATAAGCGCGAGTGAAAAAGAAATGGCTTTGGTGGCTACGGCTTTGCAAAGTTGGGTAAGTAATTTGCGAAGTGCGCTTTTGAAGTTAGAAAATACAGAGTGTGATAGCGCAAAAGAAAAGCGCCTAGAAAATGTGAATATGGCGATTAAAGAAATAGAGCGAATAATAAATAGTATAGAATAAAAGCGTAAGGCATTCGTTTACGTATGTAAGGTTTACGGGCGCTGATTAAAAATAAGGGCGTAACGCTTTCGTTTACGTACACGAAAAATAGGAGAAAGTTATGTTTTGGAGAAAAAACAAAAATAAAAAGAATGATGAGCAGTTTAGTAAAGCAGAAAACTTGCAAAATCAAGCGCAGTTAGAATTTGCGCTTAATGAAGAAGAGGCTAGCATACTAGAGTATCAAAGCCAGTTAAACGCTAATATCAAAAAGTATAACGACACGACCGACCAACTACAAAAAAAGAGACTAGCGTCTGTTGGGCAGGGGCTGCTTGGTAAATTAAAAGAAGCGACATCTATGTGGGAGATGACCTTTAAGGCTTACGAGAATGCGCAAAAAATTGCGGGCTTTATTGTGGCGCGCGACAAAACAAACCACTTAAAAAGTTTTTCGGCGCTAAATGTAAAAATGGTAGAGCAGTTTACTCAGCAAGTTAGTTTAATGACAAAAGAGTTTGCGGGCGTTATAGACCAAGTGGGTGAAATATTAGATGCGGCGGCGGGCGAGCGACACTATGTAGCGGGCAGTAATACAGCAGAGTACGAAGCGTTGGCTACGGATATTGCCGCAAAGGGTGATGCCAAAGAATTTGGCGATATGGGGCAAGACAGTAGCCTAAGCGAGTTTGAGTTACTAGCAAAGCGCGCAAAGGAAGAAGAAAAAAGATAGGGGGTGATATGTATGCCGATTTTTAATAGAAAGAAAAAGTTAGAAAGGGAAGCCAAAGCGCGCGAGGCGGCGGCTTTAGAAAAAGAGCGTAAGGCGCTAGAGCAAAGAATGCTTGTAAAGCGCACGCTTAGCAATATGAACAAATTTGTGTTGTCTTTAGAGCCTAAAAAAACCGAGTTTATAGAAAAGGCGCGCGTGGCACAACTTAGAAGTTCTACAGCGGAATTTAACCTTGCAAAACTTGGGCTAAAGGCTGTTGTATCTCAGCAACGGCGTGCAGAGGCTATGATTTTAAATTTTCAGATAACATCGCAACTTAAAGACTTAACAAAAATGACGGGCGAGTTTTTGGCGGGGCTGTCTATTTTAAGTAATGAAATGGCTCAGATAGCAGATAACTCTGATTTTGCCAAAACAGCAAAAGAGTTTAACGAGGCTATGCTGAAAGTAGAGGGGCATTCTGAGAAAATGGAAAGTTTTTTAGAGCATACGATGGGTGCGTTTGAGGGCATTGCGGATATGGGAAGCGACATTACAGATGCAGAAATAGACAAGATTTTGGGCGCACATTCTGTAGATGCGCAAAAGTCTGCCGATGTAGAGATAGATTTAAAGTTGAAAGACTTAGAGCGTAGGCTAAAAGAATAATGGGGTGTGGGCGCTTTGGCATATGATTTTTTCGCGGTTGTTTGCGCTTCGCGCAAGCCAAAGGCTCAAAAATTCATATGTCAAGCGCCTGCGTCTCACCACAACTTAGTACTTTTATGGGGAAACTGGGGGATTGTGTTTAGTGGAAATCTGAACTCTACATTCGGGGCTTTCAACTCAAGAAAAGGAGAATATGGGTATGAATAACAATGCTTTGCTTTATGATGCGTTTAATTTGTATTATAGCGAGGGGGTCAAGGCTAAGGACAAGGGGGATTTTGGGGTTGCTAGGCGTAAGTTGCTTAGGGCGGCAGAGGCGCTTTATGGGCTTGCTAAGGGGGCTATGGGCGAGTTGAAGTGTGCTATGGTGGCTCGGGCAGATAGGTTGGTTAGCCTTGCAGATAATATGGATAAAAGCGGCGGGACAAAACTTTTGCAAGGTAGGGATAATGGTGGTAATAGTGGTAGTGGTGATAGTGGCTTTGGCGGGGGTCAGGCAGGACAAGGAAGTTTTGGCAAATCGGGACAAGGTAGCGGGTCAAAAGAGAGAAACAGCGTGCGTGGTGAGGGCGACACAAGCACCGATTTTCAGCCGTCCGCAATACCTAACTTGAAGTTTTCTGATGTTGCGGGGCTAGATGAAGTTAAAGAAGCCGTGAATACGCGCATTATTCTTCCGCGTAAATATCCAGAAGTTTACAAGATGTTCGATAAAAAGGTTGGGGGCGGGATACTGCTTTACGGCGCGCCGGGAACTGGTAAATCTATGATTGCAAAAGCAATTGCTAACGAGGTGGGCGCTGTGTTTTTTGAAGTTAAGTGTAGCGACATTATGAGCAAGTGGTTTGGCGAGGCAGAAAAGAACATAAAAAACCTTTTTGATACGGCGCGCTCGGCGGGCAGGGCAGTAATATTTTTTGATGAGTTTGAGGCTATCGGGGCGCGGCGCGGGGGTGGCTCTAGTGTTATGGCAAGAATTATCCCAGAACTTTTGGCACAAATTCAGGGCTTTGCAGAGAGTGACAGTACGCTTTTACTTATAGCGGCAACTAACAGACCATACGACTTGGACACAGCGTTTTTACGCCCCGGCAGGTTTAACGAGTTGCTTTACGTACCGCTTCCGGACGCGGCGGCTAGAATGTGGATAATAGAAAATGCTTTTAAAAATCAGGTGTTGTCGGGTGATGTTAGCATAAATGAGATGGTCGTGCATACAGAGGGTTTTAACGGCGCAGATGTTGTAGAGTTTTGCGAAAGGGTAAAGGGCGGCGCGATGAAAAGAGTTATACAACTGCTAGAGGCGGGGCAAACAATTTTAGACTCAGACAAAGTTATAACGAATCGCGATGTAGACGGTGCCAAAGCAAAAGTTAAAAGTTCTGTAGCAAAAAGCGATATAGACAAACTTGAGAAGTTTAAGTTAAACATAAATAAAATATAGCAAATTACAAATTACAATGTACAAACTGTAAATTACAATGTACAAATTACAATGTACAAATGTTTCACTCATTAAATGCTTTTACTTTGAAACAGTTTGATGTTGCTTTCTCGTGAAAATTTAATCGCTTACATTTTGCAAACTAAACACTGCCCGCGCTAGCGGTGAAACATTTGGTTGCTTCGCAAGGTTGTAGCATAGTGTTTAGTCTACCCTTGCATTATAGTACTAGTTTTAAGTTTAAGAAAACTTGCGCTTTTTCAACCAATTTGTACATTGTAATTTGTAATTTAAAAACATTTGTAATTTGTACATTCGGAGAATAGTATGCTTGATAAAATGCGAGAGAAAATGGCGGCGTTAAAAAGTGGTGGGCAAAGTGATATTTTAGATGCGCTGTTGGCTTTGGGGGACGATTTTGCGGGTGCTAGTCGCCTTGGCAAACTTTATCTAAGCGGTGTGGGCGTAGATAAATGTGTGCCGAGCGCGCTTAAGTGTTTTGCGTACGCAGCGGGGCGCGGGTGCGTAGAGGCTAAGCAACAAATTAGTTTAATGCACAAAAATGGTTTGATAGAACAATCCGACTTTGATTTATACGTTGGTAGCGGTGTGCGTGATAGTCACGACTTTAAAGAAGTTGCTAAAAGGGCAAGGGCTGCTACTTTTGAGATTGTAGCGGGGCATAGCGATAGTGGGCAAAGTTTATCTACCGGCACTTGCTTTGTTGTTAGAGTTGGTGGTGAGAGTAAAGCAAATGGTGGGGTTGAAGTAGGCGGTGCGATAGGTGTAAGTGGTGGTGAAGTAGGCGGTGCGATATACACAAGTGGCGGGGGCAAATTTTTTGTACTAACAAACCACCATATAGTTTTTGCAAAAAACACTACAAAGCCGTATAAGTTTATTGCTGCGGTTTTAGACAATGGTAAAGGGCGTATAGCGTACGAGTTAAAACTTTTGGCATCTGATGAGGGCGAGGATATTGCACTTTTACAGTTTGCAAATGAGATGGGCGCGCCGTTAGACAATTATTTTGAGATGGGTTGCTCTGATACTCTTTGGCTTGGGCAGCCTGTTTTTACATACGGAAACCCGCTAGGCAACGGGCTTGCTTTAAGTGAGGGTGTGGTGTCTAACCCAAAAGAAGACTACAGAAAAAGCAAAACGCACCAAAAAGACCTTATCAGAACAAGCATAACACTATACAACGGCAACAGCGGTGGACCACTTTTTAATACGGCTGGACAAGTGGTTGGTATGATAACATTTATACCAAAAAACAAAGATGGCGAAAAAGTTCCCGGCTGGAGTTTTGCAGTAAGCACAAGACAGATTTTGAAATTGATTAGAATGTAAAGTGTAAAGTGTAGATTGTAAAGTGTTTACACCGCTAGCGCGGGCAAAATTTATTTTTGCAAATTGCTTACAAGAGCTAAACGCAAATTGTTCAAAAGTAAAAGCATTTAATGAGTTTAGCCACTTTACAATTTACACTCTACACTTTACACTATACGGTTTGTGTGTGAGAAAAAAGGAGTTGCGGTTTTGCAGATAAATAGATATAATAAATATAACGATGGGCTTATGTAAAAGGGCGGGGAGAGAGTGATGCGGGATACTTACTTTAGTGTTGATAGGGATAAGTCTAAAAAAAGGCTTGCGGCTTTGATTGATAGTTTTAACGCGAGAGAGTGTTTGGCGGAGTACAAGACTAGCGCGTTTGTTAGGGTTGTTGTGCAAACACCAATCGCACAAGAGAAGCAGTCTGATAGCGGCGTTTTATACGAAAGGGTAGAGCGCGCCAAAAAAAAGGTTAGAAAGTGGGTAGATTTAAACCAAGCAGATTTGCCTTTTAGTTTAGAAAAGGTTGCCGTTTTAGAGAGTATATTTGCTAGAGAGTATACAGATTTTGTTATGCTGTTAGATGTAGACTATAGTGATGTGGGCGGTAGTGTAGCAGGTGATAGTGATTGCCTTTCTAACTGCAACAAAAAAACTGTAACCATAATAACGAAAGACATAATAGACAGAAAGTTTTCTAAGTATGTGGGCAAGAATAATAAAATTACGTTGTTAGATAAAGAAAGCAGAGACTATAAAGAAATAGAGCAGTATTTTTTAGGAAACTCTAAAACGCCGCTTTTACAAAAAATTCAGCAAGCATTTGCGCAAGAGACAGACGCAAATAAGTTGGGCTTAATAAAGGCTGAGTTAACAGGCTTTTTAAAAGAGTGGCGCCGGGAAAGAGTGCCGGGCAAAATACAAACAGCCTACCTTTTAAGCAAGGTTTTAAGAGAAGAGATTACGGGCATTTTTGATAGTTTGTTTAACCCAAAAGAAGTAAAAATAGAGTTAAGTTTAGAATGTAGATTGTAGAGTGTAGAGTGTAAAGTGGTTACACCGCTAGCGCGGGCAAAATTACTGTTTGCAAAATGTGCGAGAGTGAAATTTGCGATTGTCCAAAAGTTTGGGTATTTATGAGTATAAACACTCTACAATTTACACTTTAAACTTTACACTAATAAAGGGAGAATAAGATGTGGTGTATTAATAATTTGGCGCTATCAGAGCAAAAACTTAAAGATGTTGAAAATTATATTTTAAGCAACAAACTTGAAGTTGTGCAGAGTGATAGAGTGTTAGTTTTGTTTAAGAACAAGAGTGGCTTGTACGGCGCGGTTTATGCAGAAGAGTACGAAGCGTATGTAGTGCCGCCAAAATATAAATATATTTTTAGGTTTGAGCAATATCTATTTTTGCAAGAGAGTGAGAGTGACACTATTAAGCAAATAGAATTAACAGACATTGTAAGTCAATTTTTTGCTAGTTTAAAAAAGTCTAAACTTGTGGACACAGACTTTGAAGTAGAGCGCATATCTTACGAGAAGTTAGATAGGGTGCAAAGCGGGCTTCTTAATTTTGTAGAGATTGTGGCTACAAAAGTTGTATCTAGCGAGTTCGATTTTGGGGAATATTTAGTTTTTGAAATGGCAGAAAGTGGGGTTATTTATGCACGGCAAAAGTCGGCTGGGGGCGCAGAATATAGCGCTAAACGCCAGCATTTGCCGTATGAAGCGCAATCTAATTCTATTGTAAACTTTGAACGGGGCAAGAGATTTGGCTACTTAGATAGAGACGAGAAAATTTTTATACCGCCAATTTACGAGCGGTGCATTAAAAAAAGTGAAGGCTTACTGCTAGTTTGCAAGGGCGGAAAATTTGGATTTTTAGACACAAATGGAAGCGTAAAAATAGATTTAGTGTTTGATGATGGTAACATTTTTTCTGATGGGCTTGCAAGTGTGTGCGATGGCAAAAATTATTTTTATATAAAAAAATGCGGGACGCGCGCGTTTGAAAAAACTTTTGAGAGAGCATACGACTACTGCGGTGGGCTAGCGGTTGTAGAGAATAACGGGCAAGAATATTATATAGATAAGGGCGGGGACAGCCTATTTAAAATAGGTTTTAAAGAAGCATATAACTTTAGTGAAGGGCTAGCGGGGATAAGAGTAGATGAGGGGTATACATTTGTAACAAGGGACGGGGCATTTCCAATACGGAAGTTTTTCGATGAGATAGGCGGCTTTGTAGGTGGCAAGGCGCTTGTTGCAAGCGGGGGCGAGACTTATTTTATAAACAAAAGTGGGGACAGAATATGGTAAAGAGTTGTGTGTATTGCGCTTGTAAATTTGGCGATGGTAGGTATTTCGAGCGGCTTGCAGAGAATAAGTATTTGTGCCTTGCGTGCGATAGCAACGTCACTTTTTTGTCCGATGTGGTTTTTAAAAAGGGCGGTGTTGTTACGTTTGGTAGGCTTGAAAACAGTAAAGAGATAAGTAAGGGGGCTGGTAAAGATGTTGGCAAAGAGATAAGCAAGGGGGCAAGCAAAGAGATAGACAAAGGGGCAAGCAAGCCGATTAAGTGGCGGATATTAGAGGCAGGGGGCAATAGGCTTTTGCTACTGAGTGAAAGCATACTTTTTAGTGCGCAGTTTGATACTAGCCGAACGGGTGAGATACATTGGGGCAATAGTTGGCTAAACACAGAGCGACTAAACAAGCAGTTTTTAAACGAAGCATTCACCGACTTAGAAAGGGCTGCAATAGTGCATACGCTTACAGAGCAAAACGGCAAAGTGGGCGAGTTAGATAACAGTAAAGATAGTTACGCGTATGTGTTTTTGCTAAACCATACAGAAATGCTAAAGTATATAAAAGATATAGGTGTGGACTTAGGGTCAGGCAACAACTGGTGGCTAAGAAACAAAGGCGACTTTAATACAATAATGGTAGCACTAGCAAACAGCGGTAAAACCCAAAACTTTGGCTACACAGCCGAAAATGGCGTGCGCCCAGCAATATGGCTAGACACAAGCCTACTGGGTGAACAAAAACATAACTTGCTTAAACAAGATTATATAGGAATGAAAGAAACTACCTATTTAAAAAGTATTCCGGGAATGTGGGATAGTATTTTAGAAGGTATAAACACACCTATTGGGGAATGTGTAGAAATAGATAAATTATAATTAATACTCAACACCTTGTAAATATGCAAGGTGTTTTTTTGTGTGAGAAAAAAGGGCGTGCAATATTTGCGGTTATGTAGTATAATGAATTTAAGAGAATTAACATCTAAATAGACAAAAAGGGGGAAAGGTTATGCAACAGATAAATTTAGTTACAGAGCAGGTAGGTTTAGCAATAGAGCAGGCAAACATAATTGCAAGCGATGTTAATATAGTTTTTGTGGCTTTGCTGTGCGCGGTGGGTCTTGTTGGTTATTTGTTGGGCTTTGGCAGAAGTTTAAAGTTTTCTATGGGTGGCTATGTTGGCGTTGCTATATCTATTGTGCTTTGTGTTTTGCTTGGCGGTTGGCTTAGCGGGGCGAATGCCTCACAAGGCTTTGTTGCAGATGTTAATAACTACTTGGCTTCGCTTTGGGGCTTTTTAGCACACTTTAACTTAGGGCTTTTAGTGTTTTATGTTTGCTTGTTTGTAGCGCTTCAAATTTTAAGAATTACAGTTGTGGCTATAATTTGTGCGCTGTGTAATACAGAAGTTAAGGGCGTAAAGTTTGCAAGTAGGCTAATGGGCGCGACATTTATGGTGGGCATTAGTTTAAAACTAACATCAGTTGTGGTTGAATATTTACCAGCACTTGACTTTTTGGCGTTTATAGTGTAAAATATAAATAGTGGAGAAAAAAATGAGTAACAAAAAAGTAAGTTATGAGAATTTGTTTGAGTTAGAGCAAGTAGATGTACTGGCAGATTTTACCGATTTAGTTTTAGAAAATGTTGATACAAAAAATGCACAAAAAAATGGCGAGGCTGAAGCAAGCGAGCAAAAAGATGCTGTCGCACAAAAAGAGACTGAAAAAAGCGACACCCCAAAAAATAACTTTATCACAAGGCTAGCGGCGAAGTCTGATAATGTTACCGAGATAGGCGACATAACTTTAGAATTTGGCGAAGTAGCAAAACTTTTACGTAAAAAGGCAATTGAAGACGGCGGTACTTTGGCTGAAGTTATAGAAAAGGGCAAAGTGCCAATAGGCACAGTAAGGGGCATAAAGAGGCTTGTAGAGTTAGCAAAAACGGGCAACGACACAGATAAAAACACTTTCAAAAAGCAACTTGAAGGGCTTGCTAGTATTCCGTGGTCTACATTCAGCCCTACTTTTTCTGATTTTGCAAAACTAGAAAAAATGGCAAACGAAAAGGTGATGTATAACAAGGCGGCTATAAAAAAGTTTGTAAGGGCTTTTAGGGCAGGGCTAGAGGGCAGCAGCCTTAGCGGTAATGTTATCGCGCTTGTTGGTCCGGCAAAAAGCGGCAAGACTACGCTTATAAACACTATACTAAAAGAGATTGCAGACCAGTATGTTCACACGTTTGACTGCGCGGGCGTTAGTGATATTTTCGAGTTGGGCGGCTCTAGTTACATATACACTAACGGCACACCATCTCAAATCGTAAACTTTATGGTAGAGGGCGGCGTTGTTAACCCATACGTTGTGTTTGATAACGTAGATAAGTTTTCAGACAATAGAGGCACACCAAGCACTTTGGTTGCTAAGTGGCTTAACAAAGATGTTAACCACAAGTTTTTAGAAACATTTTTAAACGTGCCGATAGATTTAAGCACTATCAATTTTATCGTAACGGCAGAAAGCGTAGAAAATATTCCTAGCGGTATAAAAAACCAAGCCATCGTAATAGAGATGGGCAATTATGAACTTGATGAGAAAGTAGACATCGCTCTAGAGCATATCGTAAAAAAGCACATAGCAGAAAACGATGTGTCTGAGGACGCGATTAAGTTTGATAGAGACGCCCTAGTTTTAGTTATAAACGAAAAGGCGTTCGAGCCGGGGCTTGCAGAACTTATAAAAATTACGGAAGACATAGTGTCTAAGGCGGCAGAGCGCATTCACGAGGGCGAGGTAGACACCCTTCACATTACAAAAGAATATGTAGAAAACTATTTCGACGAGAACAACGCCAAAGAGATTTTACGCCTAACAGACAGCAAGCACGAGAGTTTTAGGCGGCTTGCAAGCGTTGCGTCTAACTATTGCCGAAAAGAGTTAACCAAAATTTTAGAGTGGACAAAAAAGTTTGAGTATTTTCTTCCACCGGCGGAAGAGAAAAGGGCAGACTTATTGTCTAGGTATCCGCGCGGGCTTTTTAAAGAGCAAGAACTAAACTACAAAGATGTAGAAAAGTTGGCGGGCGAGTATTACGGGGCTGAAGAGTCTAAAAATCAGTTGCTTACTGTTGTGGCTAAAAATATGCTTACGGGTAAGCAAGATGGTATCGTGCTAGGGCTTATAGGCAACCCGGGTGTTGGCAAAACTAATTTTGCTCAGCACACGGCAAAGATGTTGGGGCTTCCGTATGTTGCTATAAGTATGGCAAACATCACAGACCCAACGGAAATAAGCGGCGTTAAAGACAAAAAAATTGGTAAGATAGCCGACGCTTTTATCACGGCGGGCTACGAAAGATTTGTTTTGTTAGTAGATGAACTAGACAAAGCGAGCGTATCTGTTCAGAACACGTGGCTTAAAATTCTAGACCCAATTCAGAATACAGACTTTATAGATGAGTATCTAGATATAAAAATACCTGTGCAGAACGTTGTTATTATAGCAACTATAAACGACACAGATAGTCTAAGTTGGCCAGTTTACGACAGGCTAGACAAAATCTGGATGGACGACTACACGCCAAAAGACAAAGTAGAAATAGCAAAGCGTGGCGCAATAGAAAAGTATACGGCTGAGGCGGGGCTTGCAGAGAACAGCGTTATGTTTTCTGATGAGATTTTAAACTATATAGCAAAGCGCTATGGTGTGGGCTTTGGCTTTAGGCGTATGGAAAAAATGCTTCAGCGTATAATCGGCGGGTGTGCAAGAGAGATTTTATCTAAGGGCTTAGACAAAGTTAAGTACAAAAAGAAAATCACCAAAAAAGATGTTTTTCAGTTTTTGGGCGAGCCACTAATTAGAGAGCGCATAATAACAACAATAGACAAAGTGGGCGTTGTTAAGGGGCTTGCTTCGGGAAGTTTTTATGGCTCTGTTTTGCCAATAGAGGCAAGCGTTTATCCGGGCGGGGGCGAGTATGAACTTACGGGCAGTTTGGGTGAGGTTATGCGCGAGAGCGCAAAGGTTGCGCGCGCGGCTGTGCGTAAATACTTGTCTGATAAGGGAAGTGATGTAGAACTAGGTAGGCTAGGTATACACGTTCACGCAGAAGAGGGCGCTGTTAAAAAGGACGGACCATCTGCGGGCTGTGCTATTGCAATTGCGCTTTACTCGGCAATAACCAACACAAAAATAAGCGGCGAGATAGCCCTAAGCGGTGAGATAAACTTACAAGGCGAAGTGCTAGCAGTTGGCGGGCTAGAGTCTAAACTAACCGGCGCATACGAGAGCGGTATCAAAACAGTACTACTATCCAAAGACAACCGCCAAGATGTAGAGCAAATAAACAACGAAGACATCAAAAAACTAAACATCATCTACGTAAAAACCTTCCCCCAAGCCCTAGATATAATGACAAAAGGTAAAGCGGGCAAGGAAGCAAGCAAAGCAGCGGGCAAAACTACAGCAAACAAAGCACTAGATAAAAAGGCAGCCGACAGCACGACTACAGACAAAAAACCAATCAAACCACCCACAGTCAAAAAATTGTAGAACAAAGCCCACTAGTTATAAGAAATAAAAAAACTATCGCGACAATATTCACAGCGATAGTTTTTTCGTTTTAAATTTTTTGTTAGATTTTGTAACTGTATTTGCTTTACTTTTGTGTTTAAGTGTGGTATAATGGTTGTATAATTATTAAAAGTGCTATATATTTGCAAAATTTGCCATATAGTATTATTACTTGCAAATGGTAGTTTTGTGGTAAGTTATTAAATGCAAGGGTGTTTTTTGAGATAGTTTGTAGGTTTTGAAAAGTTTTCGTTTGTAGTAAAAAGGTAAAAGTAAAAAGTAAAAAATTTAAAATAAAATATAAAGGAGGACATTGTTAATGTTAACAAAACGCAGCATTCCATTAACCATTATTTTCTCTTTCCTTACTTTCGGTATTTATGCAATTTATTGGTACATAAAATTCCACTCAGAAGTAAGGCAAGCATCAGGGCAGGGAGCATCTACTGTTCTGCACGTATTGGGTTTACTGTTCACGTTTGGTATTTATCCAATAATTTGGGTATACTTTGCATCTAAGCGTCTAGCGTCTATTGGTGCGCAAGACCAATCTACATTAAACTTGATACTAGGCGTTGCAGGTTTATTTACTGGTATAACGCTTTACGTTGCTTGGTGTTTAATGCAAAACGAAGCAAATGGTTTAGTAGACAGAGGCAGCCAGCCAACTCAGCAACCATTCCAGCCACAGCAACCAGAACATCAAGAATTCTAACTGAGCAAAGTCATATCATAACGAATTTCTGTTGCGCTACGCTACACAAGGAAATTCTTTTATGATATGATTTGCTAGCGGGGGTTACACCCGCTTCGCGATAAAAAAAATAGAACCGCAAGGCATAGTGCTTGCGGTTTTATTTAGGAAAATAAACATATAAGTGGTTTCTCTAGCAAACCCACTAAAAAAAACTAGGAGGCATTTAACAATGCAAAGTAAAAAACTAATCAAAATTACAAGGGCTGCTTTAATTGCGGCTCTTTACGTTGCAATTTTATGGGCCATACCTTTTTGGGCTTTCGGACCAATTCAGTTCAGACCCTCAGAAGCGCTTACGCTATTGCCGCTTCTTTTTGCAGAAGCAATACCGGGGCTTTTTATCGGTGTTGTTATAGCAAATTTGTTCTCGCCCTACGGCTTTATAGATATGGGGCTTGGTGGCTCGGCAACGCTTATGGCGGCAGTTTTAACCCGCCTAGTAATTAAACTTCCAAAAAAAGACCACCTTTATAAAATTGCATACAGATACTTTAACAAGGGCATAAAGGCTGAGAAGCGCATTTACAAATATAAAATAGCGCTAGGAATGATTCCACCAATAGTTATTAACGCGCTGCTTGTGCCGGTTATAATAATTATAGGCGCGCCAGATTTAGAGTGGGGCGCATACTTCACATTTGTAGCAAGCGTTGGGCTTACCCAACTACTAACAATCACGTTTTTAGGAATACCCCTACTTTTAGCGGTTAGCAGAAATAAGTTTTTAATGAAAGACAGCAGTATAAAATGTTGAATTATAAATGTTAAAGAAAAAAAGCCTTGCGAATGCGAGGCTTTTTTTGTATTAAATGTTGGTGTTCATATCCGCTCTTACCCTTACTAGATAGCCTATAAGCCAAAGACCCGCTAGTCCGATTATAATGTAGGTTATAACGCTTAAAACGCTACCGCTACCGCCGAATACTGTTGCTACTAAGTCTAGTTGAAAAATACCAACAAACAACCAGTTAACAGCCCCGATAATAACAAGAATTAAAGAAATTAAACTTATCATATTTTAAACTCTCCTTTTTAAAGATTATGAGATTAGTATGTACAAAGAGTAAAATATAATGCAGTTTAATCTTTAATGTTGAAATTTAAATGTTTAACATTTAAATTTCTGCATCTTCTAAAATTAGACTGTCAAACGTTACTTCTTCTAAAAAGTCTGACTGTCTGAATTTTACGTGGTTAAAGTCGTAAAAATTATCTATATGCTTTTCCATTAAAATTGGTGTTGCTATATCTAGCTGCGTGCATATTGCGGATAGGTGCGTAAAAAAGTCGTCTTCTTTGTTGCCCGTATAAATGGCATCTTTAACTATTTTTTCACCATCAATTATTTTTGCCCAGATTCTCATAAATCCCCCGTGAATTTAATTATACAAATTTGTAAACTAGTATTATATACCCTGAGTAATATTATAACACAAAAACCTAAACTTAGAGCAAATAAATTTACTTTCTGCAAAAAAGTAGAGTAAAACCCTTGCAAAATTTATGAATATATGGTATCATAGGTCACAATGAAAAAGGTAGAAGTGGTAGAGAAAAAAAGGTGGCTTTCGGCTAGTGGGGTAGTAGACAGAAAAAGGCAGTCTAGAAAGTCTACCGCGCGGGCAGAGATGCCTTTGCCAGATTATGTGATAAGGCGCTTGCCAAACTATTATAGATATTTTGAAAGTGCAAACAAAGCGGGGCTAGGCTATGTGACGTCTAGCGATATCTCAGATGCGCTACAGATAAGTGTGCCAGTAATAAAGCAAGATTTTTCTTATTTTGGCGGAACGGGCGTTCAGGGTTCTGGCTATAATGTGGTTTATTTGCTAGATTATTTAAAGAAGTTGTGCGGGTTTGTTCAGGTTAAAAAAGTTGTGGTTGTTAGTGATACAGAGTTAGGTAAAGCATTAGTGGCAGTATACAAAGCCGCGCCTTATATGAGTGTAGAGATTAAGGCATCTAAAGATATAGATAGTTTGGCGGAAGCAGACATAGTAGTAATAGACACAACTAAAGATTTAACCACGGCAGAAGTTTACGAAAAAGTAATAGAAAAAGGCATTACGAATATAATAAACTTAACTAGTGTACACCTACAGGGAAAAGACAATATAATAATAGAGCAAAACGATATAGAATTAAGTTTTTTATATATGGTTGCTAAAATAAATAATACAGAAAAATAATAAGAAAAAATAAACGCGAAAAAAATAATAAAAGTAGAGTTTAGAATTTAAGGAGTAAAAATGAACAAGAAACAAGTTTTTTTATCTAAAGAAGGTTACAAGCAATTAGAAGAGAGGCTAGAGTATTTAAAAGTTACAAGAAGGCCAGAGGTTGCGCAAAAAATAAAAATTGCAAGAAGTTTTGGCGACTTATCTGAGAATGCAGAATACGACGCGGCAAAAGAAGAGCAAGCGATGTTAGAGGGCGATATTGCAGATATAGAGCAAAAGTTGAGAGTTGCGCAAATTATAAAAGAGGATAATATAGATACGTCTAAAGTGTCTGTTGGTTGTCGTGTAAAACTTAAGGATATGGAATTTAACGAGACTGTAGAGTATAGGATAGTGGGCGTGACCGAAGCTAACCCTAACGCGCAAACAATATCTAACGAAAGCCCGATGGGTAAGGCGCTACTTGGCAGAAAGAAAAACGATATTGTTATAGTAGAAGCGCCGGGTGGTAAGTTAGAGTTTAAGATACTTGCTATAACAGTATAAAGCTATAATGGTGAATAAACTACAAACAAAAAAGGCTTCAAAGAAGCCATAAAACAATTGTTCAATGTTCAATGTTAATTGTTCAATGTATAAATTATGGATAAGCAAAATAAGAATGTACAAGTAGAAGTGGATACGCAAGTAGATACGCAAAAAGAGCTTGAGGTAAGAAAGAAAAAGTTTGAGGCGTTGCAGGGTGTGGATAACAACCCTTTTTTGCAAAGCAAGTTTGAAAAGAGCCATCTAGCAAGCGAGATATTAGGTGGCTTTGCACAGCTTGATGGGCAGGCGGTGTCTATTGCTGGGCGCATTGTGTCGCGTAGGATAATGGGCAAGGCGTCTTTTTTTCATTTGCTTGATGAGAGCGGTAAAATTCAAGTTTACATAAACAGCGAAGTAGATGCGGCGGCTAAAGTGAAGTCAGGTGCAAGAAAAGAAGTAAACTTTAGAGGCTCGTACGACGACTTTTTAAGTTTTGATATTGGCGATATTGTAGGGCTTAGTGGGCGCGTATTTAAAACTAAAACGGGCGAGACAAGCGTGTATGCAAGTGAGATTACGCTTTTGGCTAAGGGGCTTTTGCCGCTTCCAGAAAAGTGGCACGGGCTTACAGATGTAGACACGCGCTATCGCCAGCGTTACGTAGATTTAATTGCAAACCCGCAAGTTAAAGAGACTTTTATCTATCGCTCTAAAATAATTAAGGCGATGAGAGACTATTTTGATGCGCGCGGTTTTATAGAGGTTGAGACGCCCGTTTTAAAAACTATAGCGGGTGGGGCTAATGCGCGCCCGTTCGAGACGCACCACAAAACGCTTAACTTAAAGTTATATTTGCGTATAGCAACCGAGATTCACCTTAAAAAACTTATTGTGGGCGGGTTTGAAAAGGTTTATGAGATTGGGCGCATTTTCAGAAACGAAGGTATGTCTACTAAGCATAACCCAGAGTTTACATCTGTTGAGTTGTACGAAGCGTATGCCGATTATAACGATATTATTGCGCTTACAGAGGGCGTAATAAAGTATATTGCAAAAACTGTGTTTGACAAGTTTGTTTTTAAGCACGCAGACAAAGAGATAGATTTTTCTAGTTTTGGGCGGCTTACAATGGTTGATGCTGTAAAACAGTATGCGGGGCTAGATTTTAGCAAACTGACAGAGAAGACTGCGCCCGCAAAACTTAAAGCGAAAGGTGTTAAGATAGATAAGGAAGTTACGTGGGGCGAACTTTTATATCTAGCGTTCGACCAGTTAGTAGAGCCGCAATTAATTCAGCCAACGTTTATAACGCACTATCCAGTAGAGGTGTCGCCGCTTTCTAAAAAGTGTAGGGTCGATGTGCGCCTTACAGAGCGATTCGAATTGTTTGCTAATGGGTGGGAAATTGCAAACGCGTATTCAGAACTTAATTGCCCGTACGACCAGCGCACAAGGTTTGAGAGCCAAGAAGCAAAGCGAGTAGCGGGGGACAGCGAAGCGCTAAGGCTAGATGAAGATTTTTTAAAAGCGCTAGAGTACGGGCTTCCGCCAACGGGTGGGCTAGGCATAGGCATAGATAGGCTTGTAATGCTTTTAACAAACAGCCAGAGTATACGCGATGTAATCTTATTCCCAACTATGCGCCCCCTTTAAATTGGCTAGGTGCGGCGCAATACTTCGTTGAGGCTTGCGGTTTTCTTGTTTGCGTACCCAAGTACGCGGCACGGCGAAAATCCGCGCCTCGCCTTGTCTTGCTTGCACCTAGCCAATTTAAACCAAGATTGAACTAAATTGATATATGCGGTGCGGCGGGTTTTTTCTTTCGCTTAGGCGAGTTAATATAATGTGAAATCAAGACTAAGTTTGCCCCTTTGATTAGGGGCTTTTTTGATGCAGAATTAATTTTTAATAATGTTAATATAAAATTCATATTAAAAAATTTTTATAAAAGTACTTGCGTTTTTTTGTTTTTTCTGTTAAAATATAAGCATATAAATTAAATTTAATTATTTTTAAAGTTAGGCAACTATATCGCTAAATTTGTGGCAAATTTTGTAAATGTGTAAAAAAGATAAGTTGCTTATTATTTTAGTTGTTAAATAAACTATAATATATAAAGGGGAAAAAAATTATGGAACAAAACAAATTGAGTTTACCAACAGTTGGCACGGAAACAGACCAAATAAGTATGCAATATATTTGTGGTGGTAACAGAAGCCAAAACTTAAAAATAGCGGGTGCTGTTATAGGACTTTTGGGTGCGGGTATGTCTACTTGGGGCGGTGTGCGCTTGATAGGCGGTGTTGCTAGTGCAACGGGTCAGTTCAGAGATGGTACGGGCTTTGAAGAAATAGAAGTAGGCGAAGACGGAGAGACCAGACAAAGAGTAACACAGTATGCTAGGCGCAGAACTCAAGTGCCAGCAGCAGTTATGGGCGCAGGTTTTGCAACGGCATTAGGTGGGCTATTTATGATATTTATGAATTTAGACTAGCACCTTATATAAAATTTTTGCCGGTTGTTTGCCTTCGGCAATCCAAAGGTCAAAAATTTTATATATCTGCGCGCTACTGGCTAAAACAACCCAACCGCCTTTGGCGGTGTAAAAGGTTGCTCTGCAACCTAATATTATCAGCGCTTTTTTGGGGTATTGTTTTGGTCAAAAATTTGATAGCAAAAAGGTTTGATTTAAAAAAACAAGGGGGAATAAAAAAATGATAAACAGGTGTGAATTAATATTACCAGCAGATGGGCGCGAGACTTTAGATATGCAAAGCGTAGAAGGCGGTAGTTGGAGAGGGGCTGCTAGAATTGGCTCGTTTACGATTATGGGTCTTGGTGCTTTTGCAATGGTGGCAGGGGGTGTGGCTGGTGCAAGTGCTGCGCGACACGCAGAAAGTGGTAGAAAAGGCTCGGCTTTTGCTAGTGCTGCTTTGCTTCCTATGGCTATAGGTGGAATTGCTATTTTGGGCGGTGCGCTTTTGGTTGCGGGGCTAGAGCAAGACATAGTGCCAGCGGCGGGTGACACAGATAATGGTGTGGGGACTCCACCAATAGAGTGTACGGGCGAGTACAACTACTACTACACGGGCTATGGCAACGACTGGTTGTATAGGTAGAGTTGCCTATAGACTTAGTGACAAACTCTAATTTAATAAAATTTTAAAGGGCAGTTTAGTACTGCCTTTTTTGGTTTTGAATTATCGCGAAGCGGGTATAGCGTTCGTTAACAAATCATATCATAAAAGAATTTCCTTGTGCAGCGTAGCGGAACAGAAATTCGTTATGATATGACTTTGTTTTGGTTGCTTTTTGATTAAAAAAAATGTATAATAGAGTGACAAAAGGGGTTTTGGGGTTTTTTTGATATGTTGTATGATGTTATAAAAAAATATAGGTGTGCGCTTAGGTTTCATACGCCGGGGGCTAAGGGGCGAGTGTACAAGTATGATAAAACTTTAGAGTGGGGCATTCCGGCAGACCTGCTAGAGTTAGATATTACAGAACTTGAGTATTCTGACAATTTGCTTATTCGGGCGGGTATACTTAAAGTGGCAAGTGAGAATGCCGCTAACTATTTTGGGGCAGACAAATGCTTTTTTATAACAAGCGGTGCAACCACGGCAATTCTAAGTGCGGTTTATTCTTTTAAAAGAAATGATGGTGTTAAAGCGAAAAACAATGGTGGCGGAACAACTGGCGGCATTTTTATATCTAAAAATAGTCACATAAGTGTTTATAACGCAATTGAAATTACGGGGCTTAATAGCATTATAATAGATAGTTGTGTAGATAATTATGCAAATGGGGTTAATAACGCGGATAAAGTTAGCGCAGATAGTGTCTGTGCTAGTAATGGGTACTCTGACTTGCCTACGCTAGAGCAAATAGAAAGTGCTTTTAAACGACATAAAGGCGTAAAGGTTTTGCTTTTAACAAGCCCTAACTATTATGGCAAAGTGTTAGATATTAAAAGCATTTATGCCCTATGCAAAAAGTACAGCGTAACCTTTATTTTAGATGCAGCCCACGGCGCACATTTTAAAGAGTTAGCGGGTTTAAAAGTATCAGACCTTATAAAGAATCCTACGCAGTACTCGGATATTTGCATTTTAAGCGCGCATAAAACCTTGCCCGTTTTAACGGGCGGTGCGTTTTTAAATGTAAGTGAAAGGGCTGATTACACAAAAGGTTTAGTAAATAGGGTTGATGCGTCACTTAAAAAGTTTCATACAACTTCGCCCTCTTACCCGTGCTTAATAACGCTTGATTTAAGCATACACTATTTGCAAAGCAAGGGGGCGGCGGCGTACGCTAGCCTTTTTCAGCGGGTTAGTGCGCTAAAGCAAAGGCTAGACAAACTAAAGCATATAAAGGTTTTGGATACGGACGATTTTACAAGGCTAGTGCTAAAGACAAAGTGCGCGAAAGCGCTAGAGTCACACCTAGTGGCAAATAGAATTTACCCCGAGTTAACGGATTTGGCGCGCGTTGTGTTTATTATAACGCCGGCAGATACAGAAAGCGAGTTAGACACACTTTATAGTGTGCTGGAAGCATTTGACATTGCTAGAGAGAATGATGTGAGAGAGAGCGTTACTAGCACGACTGCATCGCACGATAATACAAGCGTAGATAATACGGGCGTAGATAATATTGCTGTAGGCAAGGGTGACTTAGATTTAATTGATGCTTTGGGCAAAACATCAGTTTATAATGTGGGTATTTATCCGCCTGCAACGCCGGTTATTTTAAAGGGCGAAGTTGTTACCAAAAAGCATATAAAAATTTTAAGTCAGTTTAAAGGGCGAATATATGGTTTGCAAAATGGCAAAATTGCGGTTTATGATAGCATTGAACACTGAACACTGAACATTGAACATTGAACATTTTTATTGTTAAATCTACACCCACGAAAGAATTCAAAACTTAAACATATTATAGTATTATGAGTAAAAATAGTATAAACGGAAAAAGTAAAACTAAAGTTGGTGACAAAGGTGGCATTGGCAAGTTTATTAGCATAGAAGGCGGCGAGGGGGCTGGCAAGTCTACTTTGTTAGATGGGCTTTTTAAGCACTATAGCGAGATTGGGGGCTTCTATTTTTTAAGAGAGCCGGGCAGTACGCAAGTTGGCGAGAGTGTTAGAAATTTGCTACTTAACCCAGAAAACGAAATTATACCAGAGACCGAAGCGCTACTTTATGCGGCGGCGCGCGCGCAACTTGTTAGTAAGTTTATAAGCCCCTTACTTTTGCAAGGCAGCAACGTGATTAGCGATAGGTATATAGATAGTTCTTTCGCGTATCAAGGTTTTGGGCGCGGCTTGGGGCTTGACTACATTAAAAAGATTAACAAAAGTGCCTTGAGATGTATGCCAAACCTAACAATATTTCTAGACATAAATGTAGACAAAGCAAAGAGTAGGCGCGGGGGGCGGGCAGAGCAAAGCACAGACAGAATGGAAATGGCGGGCGACACTTTTCATAACGATGTGTATGCGGGTTTTAAAAAACTAGCAGAAGTCTACCCTAAAAGAATAAAGGTTATAGATGCCTCCCAAAGCGCAGAGCAAGTTTTAGCGCAAGCAATAAAACTTATAGACAGCATTGTTAAAAAGAAGTGAGAAGTTAGCACATACTCCTATAGGGGTTTAGCATCTAAAGCGCCCTTGCCCGAAAAACATATATGATAAATTTGTATTTACAACAGAAAATAGTAAGCACAAAAGAGTTTTTGGCTATAAAAAGTAGTTTGCAAAGCGCTAGCCTTTCGCACGCTATTTTGTTGGTTAGTAACGACAAACTTTTGCTAGATAATTTCACAACGCTTTTAACTTGTCTGTATGTTTGTAATGCAGGGCAAAGCAATGCAGAAAATAATGCAGGGCAAGTAAGTTTACTAGGGGGGCAAGCAAGTTTATTAGATATAAATGCACAAAGCCCGTGCGCCTACTGCGCCGAGTGCAGAAAAATTTTAAACGGCACAAGCGTAGATGTTTTTACCTACCCAACAAAAGATGCTAAAACCACCACGCTTAAAAAGAAAATTTATGCAGAGGATGTTAGTGAGATAATTAATCAGTCTATAATAAAGCCATTTGGTGAGAAAAAAATATTCGTTTTAAAAGAAATAGATAGCACGATAGAGCAAGCAACACAAAATAGGCTTTTAAAACTTTTAGAAGAGCCACCAAAAAACGTATACTTTATTTTAAGCGCAACAAGCCTAGATAATGTGTTGCCAACAATTAAAAGCCGTGTAAGTAAGGTAGCTTTGCCTATGGCTAGCGCTAGCCAAATCTCAGACTATTTACTAGATGAGGGGGCAACAAACGACGAGGCTAGACTTGTAAGTAGCCTAGTAAGCACATACGAAAAAGCGAGTGCATTTTTACAGCCTGCATATATTACGGCAAATAATGTTATAATTGATATATTAAAAACTGTGGGCGAGCCTAACTTTTTTGTGCTGTCTAACGCGCGACTTGCTAAAGATAGAGACAGTTTGTTTATTTCGCTAGATGTTTTAGAAATTATTTTAAATAAGGTGCTTCTGTTGCAAATTGGGCAAAGTTATGATACAATAGACAGTAGTGGAAATAAAAGTGTAGCAAATAAAGGTAGCCTAGGCAGTAGCCACATTGCAGAGCATAGCCTTAGCGCAGACTTAAAAGAAATTGCTAAAGCGCTTAACAAAAAAAAGGTTGTAGCGGTGTTAGACCAAATTATTATAGCCAGAGAGCAACTAGTGTTTAACGTTAATGTTCAGGTAGTAACGGACGCGTTGTTGCTAGCGCTTAAGTAGTGAGTAACAACTTGAGAAGGCTCACGAGAATATACTTAGGGCAAAGAAATAAAGGAGTACGCATTTAAGAATGAGAGATAAAAATAAAAAAGGTTTGTTTAAAAACAAAAAGAAGTCTAAAGGAAAAGGCGCGGAAGTTACGGATAGCGCAAGTGCTTCGCCTACAAGTGCAAGCGGTGGTTGCGGTAGTAGTGGTGGTTGCGGAAGTGGTTGCGGTGGCTGTAGGGGCGGTGTAAGCGTTGGCGGTGGCGACAATAGAGGTGGCGATAATAGTGATAATAAGGGTGGCAGTAATAGTGCTTCAGATTTTTTTATACCCTCTTCTTTAGTGGATAGGCGCGATAGGGGGGAGAGTAGCAATAGAAGCGTAAGCAGTAAAGGGCAAGGCTTTGGCGTGGACAAGGGTAATAGGTCTAGAGACAACAATAGGGATAGCGGTAGAGATAGCAATAGAGATAACAATAGGGGCAGAGATAGGGGTGACAAAAATACAGACAATGACCCTAATTTACAAACTGTTCGCTCGGCTGACCGCTCACAAGGTGGTATTGCCGTTGTGGCAGTAGAGTTTAGGCGCGCGGGCAAGCTTTATCATTTTGCGCCCGTAGAGAACGAAGAGTACGAGGCGGGCGACGGCGTTATTGTGCAAACGGCTAACGGCATAGAGTTTGCAACAGTCGCAACGGGCATTAGGTATATAGAAAAAACGGCAACGCCGCTTGCGCCAATTTTAAGAAAAGCAACAGAGCAAGATTTAGCACACCTTAAAAGTTTCGAGCCAAAAAGGCAAGAGGCTTTGAATGTCGTTAAACAAAAGATAGAGGCGCACTCGCTTGTTATGAAACTTGTAGATGTAAATTTTTCTTTCGATAACACGAAAGTTGTGTTTTATTTTGTTGCGGAAGGGCGGGTAGATTTTAGAGAGTTGGTTAAAGATTTAGCCTCGCATTTTAAAATGCGTATAGAACTTCGCCAAGTAGGCACTAGAGAGCAGGCTAAGATTGTTGGCGGGCTTGCGCCGTGTGGCAGAGAATGCTGTTGCGCAAAGCACGCACGAGAGTTTTCTAATGTGTCAGTTAAAATGGCAAAAATACAAGGGCTGTCTTTAAACCCAACAAAAATAAGCGGGCTTTGCGGTAGGCTTATGTGTTGCTTAAAATACGAAAACGAACACTATCAAGAGACCTATTCTAAAATGCCAAAAATTGACAGCACAGTAACAACAGCAGACGGCAGGGGCATAGTGCTTGCAAACAACGTACTAGCACAAACGGTAGATGTTAGGGTAACGCACAAAGATGGTCAGATAAGCATAAGCAAATACCCACTAAGCGAACTTAAACACATAACCCCAATAGGCGAAGACGACGACGTACAAGTAAGCGACGACGTCAAAAAAATCCTTGATTAATCAATGTTAAAATGTTAAGTTTTAAATGTTAAATGATTAAACTCATAAGGTGCTATTGCGTTTGGAAGTTTTGTGTTTTTAAGTAGTTTGCATTGGCCATATACGCACAAGCAATGAAATCATTAAACATTAACCTTAAAAAAATATGGATATATCTAAGTTAAAAGAACTTATTAATCGGCAAAACGATTTAGCCAAAGAGATTAGTGATTATGCTGGTGAGATTGCGGCTGAGAAGGGTACAATCACGCTAGAGCAACTTAAAGAGAGTAATCGAACTTTAAAGTCAGAGTGCTTTAGTTTAAGAGCCGAGAGAGATAAGTTAGAAAATGAGAATCGCGAGTTAAGGCAGAACTTAAACGCATATATGATGCGCGAGAGAGCAGGGTTTTTATATGCCTCTAAGTCTAAAATGGAAGCCTATTTTGGCAAAAGCACAGCGCGTAGCGCTAGTGCGATAGATGAGATAGAGCGTATTTCTAAACAAAAGTTTGATAACGCGCGGCGGGCGCTAGGCGAGTATATACATAAAGGAAGTAGTGCCTTAAAACAAAAGATAGACTCATTAGAGATAGAGATTACAAAAGAAATTGAAAGCCTTAGGCTTACGGGTTATAATGTTGTTAATGATGCAAGCGCGGCACACAGCGCACATTTGCAACAGTACCATAGCAGCGAAATAAATGTAGATGCGGTAATAGCAAAAGAGCAACAGCCAAAAATAGAGCGCTTTATTGGACTTAATATGCTTGGTAAAATCGGTGCGCTTATAATAATAATAGGCATTATATTTTTGGCGCAACTGGTTAATGTGTTTTTTTCTGACGCCGTTAGAAGTATACTTTTATTTGTTGTGGCGGGTGCTGTTTTTTTGTTTGGGTTGTTTTTAAACAGAAAAACGCAAACAGTTTTTACTATAACTGTTTTATCTATAGGCGTTGGCTTGCTGTATGTGTCTCTCACGCTCAGTTATTTTGTGCTTGGCACTATTAATGTGCAAACTGCAATTGCTGTTAAACTTGCCGTAACCGCGGTGGCTTACGTTGTGTCTGCAAGGCTACGCTCAGAGCCTATAGCGGCATTTGCTCACTTAGGCGGATACCTACCCATTATAACCACTTTTGGAGACATCGGGCTTACGTACGCCGCAATGGTTTATTTTGTAGCGCTAAATATGTTTGGCTTTGTGTTGTCTGCTAAGTTTAGGTGGCAAGTGTTAAACTATATTGCTTACGGGCTTAGTTTTGTTGGGGCTATAATTATTTCTATAAGTGTAGCCGTTATGTATAGCGGGTATGACTTTTTCACACCGCACGCCCTAACGCTTGTATTTTTGTTTGTGATTTTTGCTATGTATATAGCGCTTCCAATTGTTACAAACGTAAACAAAAAAAGCGTATTTAACTTAGCAGATGTTATTTTGCTAGCAATAAATACGAGCATATCGCTTGTGCTGTTTTATGTAATGTTTTATGTATACGGCATCTCAGACTTTAGTGGCTTGCTTAGCATTATTTTTGCGGGTGTTTACTTTGGGTTATATTTTGTGACCCGCAAGTTTTTTGCGCAAGACACTAATGTGCGGATTATGTTTGCTTTAGTTGCAATAGGGCTTTTAGTTTTGTTTGTGCCTATGCAATTTGAGGCTAGTTGGTTTGTGTTTGCGTGGGCTTTGCAAGGCACGGCATTTATATTGTTTGGCATACTAAAGGGCAGACCCATCAGTTTTTATGCAGGGCTAGTTATTGCGGGGATAAGTTTGCTACACTTTGCTGTTTACGATATTTTGCTAGGTGTGCTTGTTAGTGGCTCTGATATTATATTTGTGTATAAATATGCTAGTTTAACTGTCTGCGCGTTTTTGGTTTTGTTTGCGCTGGCTTTTAAAAGGGACGTTGTATTTGGCGATATGAAGCGAGACTTTGGCTTTGTTAAAAGCATAGCGCCGCAACTTTTTTCTGTTGGTGTTTATTTAAATGCTTTGGCGTTTTTTGCATACTTAACATTTTTTATATTCGATGGGACGGCAATACATTCTAACAGCCACACAAACACACTTTTGAGGGCTGCCATAATTAATGCGCTGATTTTAGTTTTTGCGTCTGTAGTGCCTAGGCTTTTTAGGGTTAGATACGTGTATGTGGCAAGTATATTTGTTGGCGTTTTAGGCGCTTTGTGGCTTTTTGTATTTGGGTATTTTAACTGGCGCGGAAACTTAACTAATGCATTCGATATACAGGTTGTGGCATCAGTTACGCTATTTGTTTTAATTGCAACCGCGTGTTTTGTGGTTTACGACACTATTAAAAAAGCGACGGTGTTAGATAGAAACTTAAGCAATGCTGTTTTTATAATGCCGATTATATTTGTAGGTGTTACTCTTACACAGTTGTTTATGGTTCAGTATAATTTATCGTTCTCTAGTATTGTGTTTACAATAACTTACATTTTACTAGCGGCGGTGGGTATATTTTTGGGGCTTTACAAACATTGTGTGGCTACGCGCCATTTCGCGCTAGGTTTAACAATAGCCGCCACCCTAAAACTGTTTGTAATAGACACGCTAGCGCTAGACTTAGTGTATAGGGTAGTAGGCTATCTTGTGTGCGGTGGTGCGCTAATAGCAATGTCTTACATCTATCAAAGGTTTAACAGCAAATTATTAAGCGCCGAAAAAACAAAAGACAAAAATCAAAACAATATAGAGCAAAATAGTATAGAGCAAAACACTAAAAGCCAAAATAGTGAAGACCAAATGGGCGAATACGAAAACAACCAATTTTAGTTAGCCGATGCTAACATAAATAGAGTGCTTTTAAATAGTTGCACTTTGTGTAAATTTGTGCTATAATTTTAAGGTACACAGTATAATAATTTAAAGTGTAATACTAATTTGCTTTTGGTTTTATTATAAAACTTGTAAGGGCAAATTAGTAAAAACCAAAATTTTGGAGGTAGATAATTATGCCATTTTTAATTAACGACCAATGTGTAGAGTGTGGGTTATGTCCACCATCTTGCCCATTTGAAGCAATTGCTGTAGTTGATGGGAAGCACAAAATAGACGAAGCTGCTTGCGTAGGTTGCACAAAGTGTGTGCCAGTTTGCCCAGTAAGTGCAATTGTTCCTAAGTAACAAAGCATTTTTTTGCTACATAAGCAATAAATAAAGCAAGTGGGTATTTTCACTTGCTTTATTTGTTTTGAATGTAAAGTGTAAAGTGGTTCTATCCGAATGTAAAGTGTAAAGTGTAAAGTGTAAAGTGGCTAAACTCATTAGTTGCTTTACTTTTGAACGGCTTGATATTGCTTTCTCGTGAAAATTTAATCTCTTATATTTTGCAAAACAAACACTGCCCGCGCAAGCGGGTGTAAACACTCTACACTTTACACTCTACATTTTACACTAACAAAAAATATCTATGTTTAAACTTTTTTATTTTTTAAGACCTTACAGGTTGTTAATAGCCTTTGTAGTTATCTTGACTATTGTCGGGATAATTTCTGCTTTAATGCTTCCAACGCTTATGGCTTTTATTGTTAACGATGGTATTAACTATGGCGGGGGAGAGGGCAACTGGGATGTAGTTTTGTTTTTTTCAGCACTTATGGCGGGTGTTGGGCTTTTGCAATTTATTGTAGGGGTGGCTCAAGGTAAGATTTTAGCAAAGGTATCTTCTCATTTCGCATACGATGTAAGGCAGGCTTTATTCACAAAAATAGAGCATTTAAGTTTTAAGCAGTTTAACCATTTTGGAAATGCTTCACTTCAGGCGCGCTCAACATCAGATGTATCTCAACTGCAAGAGATTTTACAATGGCTGATAAACTTATTTAGCATACCGCTATATTTAGTTGGAGGTGTGGTTTTTGCTTTAATGATATCCCCCACCCTATCTTTAGTGATTGCTTTAAGCATACCATTTGTTATTTTTGTGGTGTGGGGGGTTGCTAGATATATCCGCCCGCTTGTAAAGGTTTCGCAAATGCACTTAGATAAATTTTTGTTAATTTTAAGAGAGCGACTTGTAGGCATAAGAGTTATTCGCGCGTTTAACAAAGAAGACTACGAGCATTCTAGGCTACACACGCAAGCCAACATAATGTCTACAAACTTTATAAGGCGCAACATTGCAATCACGGCAACCCTTTGGCCTTTACTAACGCTTATAGGTAATTTTACAATTGTGGGGATTATATTCGCATCTTACAGAATGTCCGGCAACCAGACTGTTTTTCAGGCTGGCGATATAATTGCAGTTGTTCAGTACGTAGGCGTTATTATGACGGCTATATCTATGGTTAGTTGGTCTATAGTGCAAATTCCCGGCTTTAATGTTAGTGCGGGCAGAATAAGAGAAGTGCTAGACTTGCCACTAGAAGAGCAGATTAGAGATATGAATTTTGATAAGGCAGATAGGGCAGGCAACGTAAATAAAGAAAAAGCCAAGATAAGCGGGCATATAAAAATTAACGACCTTACATTTTTTTATGACGAAAAGTCTAAAGAGCCGGTTTTACAAAATATAAATATGGAATTTTTGCCATCTAAAACATACGCTATTTTAGGCGGAACTGGAAGCGGAAAAACAAGTTTAATAAAATTGCTACTACGCTTTTACGAAATTACTAGTGGCAGTATATTGATTGACGGCAAAGAAATTAGCGAACTCGATGAATACGAATTAAGAGACAACATAGGCTACATAACACAAAAATCTATAATATTTAAAGGCACAATTAAGAGCAATGTTTTGTTAGGTAGGGCGTACGCGACAGATGCCGAAATTTTAGAAGTTTTGCGCATAGTGCAACTAGAAGACTTCGTTAAAAGCCTTCCAAGCGGGGTAGAGAGCGAAATTAACGAGAGCGGAACAAACCTATCAGGCGGACAGAAGCAGCGTTTGTCTATTGCTAGGGCGCTTGTAAAAAACGCGCCAATCAACCTTTTTGATGATAGTTTTTCCGCGCTAGATTATGCAACGGATGTTAAAATTAGAAAAGAAATTGCACTCAATTATAAGGGTGCAACAAATATCATTGTAACGCAGAGAGTGTCTACTTCCCTTGGTGCAGACTATACATATGTTTTAGACGAGGGTAAATTAGCGGGCGAAGGCACGCACAAAGAGTTATTAAAAACGTGCGAGATTTATAAAAGACTAGCGAAATTACAGTTGGATATAGGGTAGTTGAGAGAGTGTAAAGTGTAAAGTGTAGATTGTAAAGTGGTTAAACTCATTAGTTGCAATTACGTTTGAACAGTCGCAGTTTTGTATTTTACGCATTTTGCTTGTAAAATATTATCTGCGAAGCAGGTGAAACAATTTAAAATTTAAAATTTAACATTATGATACATCAAAACATACAACAACAAAATAGTACTCAGCAAAAGCGCCCGCATTCAAAGCGCTATATTTTGCGTTTGTTTGCTGATAATCCGCGTGTAATCCCGGTGTTTATTGGGGTTGCGATTATACTATTTGTTGGCGTTATGTTAAGTTTGCAAATGCCTTTTTTAGTGGGCGAGGCGGCAGATATTATTGCGGGGACTGCAAGTGGTGATTTACGTAGGCTTATAATTTTGCTTGCCGTGCTTTATTCTATAATTGCCCTACTTCACGTAGTGGAAGAAGTTTGCATAAACAATATGATGACACGAATGGTGACTAGGGGATATCGCCTGCGCATTTCTAAAAAAATCAGAGAGTTAGATGTATCTTTTGTAGATAATCACCCGCACGGCGATATACTCTCTAGAACGATGGACGATGTATCTAACTTTGGCGGTAGTGGAACAGGCACACTAATAAGGCAGGGCGTTGGCTCTTTAGTATTTATATTTGGTATTGGCATCGGGCTTTTTGGGCTTAACCCCTTTTTGCCGCTTGTGGTTTTTGGGGTTGTTATACTAACAATAGTTTTGGGCGGAATTTTTACGGGCGCAATTGGTAAATATTTTTCTCAGTTGCAAGAAAGGGTGGGCGACTTGAACGCGCACATAACCGAGAGTTTTTCTGCGCACGATGTTATAAAGGCATACAATTTGCAAGGGCATTCTATCTCTCAGTTTGAGGGCTTAAATAGGCGGCTTAGAAACACGGCATACAAGGCGTTTTCTTTGGTTGCGTGGGGCTGGCCTATAATGACGCTGTTAAACACAATCAGTTTTATTGCGGTTGGTATTTTTGGGGCGTTTTTGGCAATTAACGGATATGTTACGCCGGGCGAGATACTAACTATACTTATGCTTACGCAAATGTTAAATGCGCCTATGCTTGGCATTGTTCAACTTTTAATAGAACTTCAGCGCGCAAAAGCAAGTGGCAAGCGCATATACGATATTTTAGATGCAGATGAGATGTTAGATTTTGCAGATAGTTTTGGCGGGGAAGTAGTTGTGGCTGGTGGTGCTAGTGTAGGCAGTAGTGCGGTAGTCGGTAGCGCTGTAGGTGGTACTAATTTGGTCAAGGCAAGCGACAAGCGTACAAGCAACAAACGCCCAAACAACAAGCGCCCGCTAGAGTTTAACAACAGCCTTACGTTTAGTAACATAAACTTTAGATATAAAGATGATGTGCCGCTTATAGATAACCTTAATGTGCATATCCCAAAAGGCAAAAAGGTTGCTATTGTTGGTCCGACTGGTGGCGGTAAAACCACGCTTGTAAATTTACTTATGCGCTTTTACGATGCGCAAAGTGGTCAGATTTTAATTGATGATACAAACATTTACGAGTGCGACAGAAATAGTGTGAGAGACTTATTTGGTATGGTACTACAAGATGTGTGGCTTTTTAACGGCACGATAAGAGACAATATTACATACGGCAAAGAAGGCGCGAGTGAGACACAGATAGAAGCCGCGTGTAAAAAAGCGCACATAGACCGCTTTATTAATACGCTTCCCGATGGCTACGAGACAATAATAAACGAAGACGCAACAAATATATCTCAAGGTCAAAAACAACTTATAACAATAGCGCGCGCGTTTTTAGCCAACAAACCAATACTAATTCTAGATGAAGCAACATCTAACGTAGATACGCTTACAGAAGCGCTTGTGCAAGACGCTATGCGAGAGTTGCTTAAACACAAAACATCTTTCGTAATAGCCCACCGCCTATCAACAATAGTAGACAGCGACCTTATCCTAGTAATAAACAACGGGCAAATAATAGAGCAAGGCACTCACCATTCACTTCTATCAGCCGGCGGCTTTTACGCAGAACTGTATAATAGTCAGTTTGCAATGTAGTGGAAGCAATTTTAGCGCGCCACGTAAAAAAATATTTGCTTGTAAATATTTGCTGTAAACGGTTGCGTTTATTTGATTGTTGTGGTATACTTAAAAGGTGTAATAAACAGATTGTTCACTTACACAAATACAAAAATAAAAAAGCGTACTAACTTTATGTTAGTATACAAAACCTTTTCCTCTAGCGGTTTTGCTAGGGGCGTAAAGACCAAGGGAGGTTAATAATGCAGATTAACAAATACGAGTTGATGACAATTATATCAACTGGTGTAAGCGAGGCTGTGCGCGATAAGGCAATTGCTCGGGTAGAGGAAGTTATTGCTAAAACGGGCAGCACGCTAGAAAAAACAGACAAATGGGGTGTAAGAAAATTAGCATACCCTATTAACTACAGAAACGACGGCTTTTATGTGCTGTTTACATTTAAGGGACAGCCTACTGCGATTGCAGAGATAGAGCGCATTATCAGAATTACAGACGGCTATGTTAGATTTATGACAACTAAGTTAGATGAGGTTGCTATAGAAAAGTCTAACAAGCGCAGAAGCACAGTTAAGCCACGCCAAAAACCTAAAAGACCACCGGGCGCGCCAAGCCATACGAGCGGTAGCAGACCGCACGCACCTAGGGCGGACAAGCCTAAGACCGATACTAGGGCAGACACAAGGGCTGATACTAAGGCACAAACTAAGCCTACTGAAAAAAAGGCAGAGGCAAAGGTAGACACTAAGGCTGATACTAAGGCTGAAAAGCCAAAGGTAGAAAAAAGTAAAAATTTAAAGTAAAGTCATACTAACAAAGCCATATCATAACGAATTTCTATTACGCTTCGCTTCATAAGGAAATTCTTGTATGATATGGTTTGCAAACGGAAGTTACACCGCTTCGCATAAAAAATTAGTATTATGTAAGGATAGTTATGAATAAAGCAATTTTAATTGGGCGTCTAACAAAAGACCCAGAGCAACAAACAACACCAAACGGCATACCTGTTACAAGGTTTAGAATAGCAGTAAACAGAAACTTTGTTAATGCAGCAGGAGAGAGAGAGGCAGACTTTTTAAATATAGTTACGTGGAGAAACCTAGCAGAAAACTGTTTTAAGTTTTTAAAGAAGGGCAGTTTGGTTGGTGTATCGGGCAGAATAGAAGTGTCTGAATACGAAAAGGACGGACAGCGCAGAATATGGACAGACATAGTAGCAGACGATGTAAGGTTTTTAACACCAATCGGTGGCGATAGAGGCTCGGACGGCTTCGTAGATGAAGGCGGCGGAGCAAGACCAGCGTCTTCTGGTGGCGGAGCAAAAGCCAAACTAACACCAGTAGAAGACGATGAATTACCATTTTAGTAAATGTTAAATGTTAAATTTTAAATGTTAAATGATTTTACTATTTAGCCCCATAACTTTTTAACAGTCGTAGAATTGAAACCGCACACAGTATGCAAGATATAAATATTGCCTGCGAAGCAGGTGAAGCCATTTAACATTAACCATTTAAAATTTAACATTACAAAGGAGTTATATATGACAAGGAATCAGAGAAGACCACAAAAAAGAAAAGTGTGTATGTTTTGCACAGAAAGAATGGACTATATAGATTATAAAGATGTAAGCAGACTAAAAAAGTTTACAACAGAGCGCGGTAAAATAATACCTATGCGCGTAAGCGGTGTATGCTATAAGCACCAGCGCACAGTAACAGCCGCAATAAAAAAAGCAAGAATAGTAGCACTTTTACCATTCACATCAGACTAGTTTTAGCGTGCTAGGTTTTAAGTTGCAACAAAATTATAACTACCACGCAAAATGGTAGTTATTTTTTTAGAGTATAAAATTTTTTTTGGGGTTATAAATAATGAATTTTAAACAGATAGAAAAAAAGTGGCAAGGGCGTTGGGCAGAAAGTGGTATTTACAAAGCAGATATAAAAAGCAAAAAGGCACTAGAAAACAAGCACTATGTGCTTGAGATGTTTGCGTACCCCTCGGGCGCTACGCTTCATTGGGGTCATTACTTTAACTATATGCTATCAGATAGTTACGCAAGGTTTAGGGGTATGGCTAAAAACCAAAATATTGAGCCAAGTAAACAAACCGCTGATTTAAAAAGCCAAACTAACAAAACCACCACATCTAAGACACCGGCAGACGCGCCTACGGCTGATTTAAAAAACCAAACTACTAAAACCACTACTTCTAAGACACAGCCCAACACTACGGCTGAGTTAAAGAGCCAAAGCAATAAATTAACCACATCTAAGACACCGGCAGACGCGCCGAGCGTCTTTCACCCGATGGGGTTTGATAGTTTTGGTCTGCCGGCAGAGAATTATGCAATTAAAAATAATGTTCACCCGCGGGTCACTACTAATAGAAATATAGAACTTGCCAAAAAACAAATTGATGAAATGGGGCTTAGTATAGACTGGGAGTACGAGATTATTACAAGTGAGCCAGACTATTACAAGTGGACACAATGGCTGTTTTTGCAACTTTATAAGCACAACCTTGCGTATAGAAAAGAAGCGCCGGTAAATTGGTGTGAGTCGTGCGCTACAGTTTTGGCTAATGAGCAAGTTGTTAGTGGCGCGTGCGAGAGATGTGAGAGTGATGTTAGCAAAAAGAATTTAACGCAATGGTTTTTTAAGATAACAGACTACGCGGAAGAACTACTTACGGGGCTTGATGATAAGAAATATAACCTAGACTGGCCTGAAAAAACAAAACTAATGCAACGCAATTGGATAGGAAAAAGTGAAGGGGTAGAACTAGAGTTTAAGGTTTGCTTAGTAGATAGTGGGGATAGTGGGGATAGTGGAACAGGTTCGGCAAAAGAGACAAAGGCAGTAAGGGCGACAAACTCTAGCGCACAAACAATAAAAGTGTTCACTACACGAATAGATACTATTACGGGTGTAAACGCCTTAATTTTAGCGCCAGAACACGAAATGGTTGCGGGGCTAGTTAGTGAAAAACAAAAAGCAGAAGTTGTAAAATATTTAGAACAAACCGCAAAACTTAGCGAGATAGACAGACAAGATACAAGTAAAGAAAAAACCGGCGTGTTTATAGGCGCTTACGCCCTAAACCCTTATAATAATATACGCGTACCAATTTACATTGCCGACTATATACTAGCGGGCTACGGCACGGGCGCTGTTATGTCAGTACCAGAGCAAGACGAACGCGATAAGGCTTTTGCCAAAAAGTTTAACTTAAGCGTGCCAAAAGTTGAGAGTGTAGACACATCTAAACTAGGGGTTAAAAAAATAAACTACAGACTAAGAGACTGGCTAGTATCGCGCCAAAGATACTGGGGTACACCTATCCCTATTGTGTATTGCGACCTTTGCGGAATTGTACCGCTTAGTGAAAAAGACTTGCCGGTGTTACTGCCAGACGATGTAGAATTTAAAGCAGGCACAAACCCGCTAGAAAACTCAGACACTTTTAAAAACACAACCTGCCCAAAATGCAAAAAAAGCGCAAAAAGAGAGACAGATACGCTTGATACATTTGTATGCTCTAGTTGGTATTTTTTGCGCTACCCAAGTGCCAAAAATAATAAAGCACCATTTTGCAAAACGCTTACGAACAAACTTTTGCCGGTAGATGTTTATGTGGGGGGCGCAGAACACGCGGTTATGCACTTGCTTTACGCTAGGTTTATCACAAAAGCGCTTAGAGATATGGGACACCTAAATTTTGGCGAGCCATTTAAAAGGCTGATTCACCAAGGTATAATATTAGGCTCTGATGGTAATAAAATGTCTAAGTCTAAAAACAACTTTATCCCACCGCAAATACTTTTAGATAAATACGGGGCAGATGTTTTCAGACTAAATTTGATGTTTGCATACGACTTTACAGTAGGTGGGGCGGTTGCCGAGAGTGGTCTGTCTGCTATGAGCAAGTTTTTAGAAAAAATAGAAAGGCTTGTAAATATGGTGGCTGATGTAGCTGAGACCAATACGGCAGATAAGGTAGGTGCTAAGGCAAGTACAGTTACAGACAAAGCGGCAGAAAAAGAACTAAACTTTGAAAGACACAGAGTTATAGACGCCGTTACAAAAGATATTCCAAACTTCGCGTTTAACACAAGCATTGCTAGAATGTTTGAGATTATAAACACAATAAACAAGCACAAAGATAAAGTAAGCGCGGGGCTTTTAAAAGATACTGTTACAGACCTTGTGGTAATGCTAGCGCCACTAACACCGCACTTTGCAGAAGAGATGTGGGAGCGACTACAAGTAAATCAAGCAAAGGGTGGCGCAAGGCAGACAAAAGGTGGCACAAAGCAAGCAAAATCTAGCAAACAGCAGTCAAAAGATTTGGGTAGCGAGATATGGGATAAAAAGAATTCTGTACACGCACAAACCTTTCCGCTTGCAGACAAAGCGGCACTTGTAAAAGATGAGACAGAACTTGCCGTGCAAGTAAACAACAAAATTAAGGGCAAGATAATAGTGTCTACATCTGCAACAAAAGAAGAGATAAAACAATCAGCACTAGCACTAGTTGCGCCAGAAATAAAAGAGGCAGATGTTAAAAATGTTATTGTTATCCCCAACAGGCTAGTTAACATAGTGGTTTAAATACAGCACAATTAAAAAACCAAGGCAGAAAATGGCAGAAAGGGTGGCAACAGAAAAATTTAACAAATTTTTAATATTTGGCAAAAACGTTTGACTTATTCAAAAAAATAGTGTATACTATTAAGATAATAGCAGACAAAGATAAAAATATAAGGAAAAAGAATTATGCACGTTTTAGATTTAGTAATTTTAGTATGGGTGGGTCTGGTTGCTATAATGGGTTTAAGGCTTGGCGTTATGCGCCAGATTATATCACTAGCAACGTGGACAGCAGTTTTTTTAGGCATTTTGTTTTTAGGCTCTATGTTGTTAGACCTTATTTTTGGCATAGACTTTTTAGGTAACGCGCTTGCGTCCCTTACGGCTACAGAGCATATAGAAGAAAGGGTGGCGGAGAGTTTACTAACGGGCGACTTTCTAGAGTATATAACAATACCCATAGAGGCTATGGCGTTCATTATTTTACTTGTTGCGTTTGTGTTAGCAAAACTTGCACTAGCGCCGGTTAATTTAGTTTTAGACGCTATATTTAATTTAAAGGGCGCACTTTTATCGGGCGGTTCTAGAATAGTTGGTTTGGTGCTGGGCGTGCTGAAAGCATTTTTCTACGTGATTATGGTCTACTTCTTTATAATGTTTATGCAACCGTTTAATATAGACTTTTTTACAGATGCGTTTGAAAACAGTTTTATTATAGGGCAAATTCACAACCTACTAGGCGACTTTTTAAGAACCCCAATAACAGATAACGTATTCTTAGAAGGCTTTGGCAGAATAGTAAACGAAATACTTGGTGACATAAACTTAGAAATGCCATCTTAATTAGTACTGTTAATGGCACAAATAATGGCACAAAAACATATGTAACATAACCACAAATAAATAAAGACCACAAAAAGCGTGGTCTTTATTTCGTTTGAGAAAATACTATCCCTTTTTGTTGTTTTTTAAAAGGATTATGTAGTCTACAATTCTCTCAGCGTCTTGTTGCGTTAACCCGTTGCCATTCCGTAATTCTCTCAGTATGCCAAAAAATATGGGGGGAATAGTTTCTGCGGGCGATTCGTGTCCTAGCAAATAATCTATAGATACATAAAAGTAGTCTGCAAGTTTTTTAAGTGTGTCGGGGGAGGGATTTACAGCACCCAACTCGTATTTGCCATAAGTTTGTCCCGTTGTTCCTATTATGTCGGCAATTTCTTTTTGGCTTTTTTTGTGCTGTTTTCTAAGCATTTTTAATCTTTCCATTATCTACCTCTAAAAAAATAAAACGTATACCACAATTTGTTTTAAAATTGTCAGAACCATTCATTAATTTTTCGTAGACTTTAGGGTTAGTTGCAAAATTAATGAAAATCATATATTCAAATTATACTAAAAAATGAGCGCTAATGGCTCATTTTTTGCTGAAAATGCTTGACTTGAGCGTAATATTATGATATACTATATAGATATGAATACAATTTGCTCAAAAAGGAGAAAATCAAAATGGATAAAACAAAAAAAGAACTTTACAACAAACTTATAAAGCTTGCAGCAGACACAGTTTTAGAAATAGAAGGGCATTCTGAAAAGGTGTTAGGCAAAAAAGAGATGGAACTTATAGCAGTAAACACAAAACTAATGGAGAGTTTTATGCGCCAAGAAAACTTTCTAGAACCTATGCGCCGCGAGATGTACTACGCATCTGCCTACATAGAAGTAGCACAAACCCTATTCGCAAAGTCGGAAGAAGAGTTTTACACAGACATTCTAGATTACATACAAGCATAGTGGCGTTTAATTCAGTACAATTTTTTTAAAAACTTTCTTAAAAAGTGTCACATTGCTTGACTTCGGATAACTCGCGTGATATAATTTGTGAGGCAAGTATGCTTATTATTTAGCAAGCATTAATACTTAATGAGATTATCACGGAGAAAATAGGAAAATGTTAACTTGGGAAAACGAAAGATTAGAAAAAGAAAAGCAACAAAAGGCTGAGCAAAGTCGAATTTGGCAAGAGCATAGAAAGAATGTTCAAAAGTCGAATGAGATTTTAAAGCCACCAACAAATTTATCTGAGAAAGAGATAGAGGCGTGGGATTATATTGTAGAAATACTTAAAAGTAAAAACTATGTGAAAACAGCAAGAGATATTGAGTTGGTTATGCAGCATATGCAAACAAAATTAATGCGTGATATAGCGTGGGAAAAATGGCAGGAAAATCCAGAACGCTATGTGCGAATTGTAACAGGTGTGGCAGTAGATGGTCAAACACCAAAGGTAACAATAAAAGAAAATGAACACTACAAAATCTTGCAAGAAAGCAACAAAAAATTAGAAAAGTTTTTGAAAGATTTAGATAAGGCTTAAAAAGATAAAGGAGCAATTGTAATATGCATACAGGATATTTTGCAAAAGTTAAATCATATCCACAAGATTTACGCTTTGTAAGCATAGCAAGATTTAATCGCTTTTGGAAGGGCGAGACGTATCCTGCGCTGTCGCCAACACCGGATATGCTCAAAATTGAAGACGAGAAACAATACCGCGATTTGTATTATGCTAGAGTGCTAAATAAACTAGAACCAGAAAAAGTTTATGCAGATTTGAAAGATGCAGTCTTGCTTTGCTATGAGAAAGATAAGTTCTGTCATAGGCATTTAGTGGCTAGGTGGCTAGAAGAGCATATTATAAGTTTAATCGTAACGGAGTTAGAATGAAAGACTTAGAAAATGAGTTTATTAAATCGCTAATTGAGACAGGTGATTTTGAATTTCTTAAAGGTTTTATTAAATCAAAAGCAGATAAAGAAGCCACAACTATATTGTTGCAAGAGAGCAAAAAGATATTTGTAAGAGATAATTTTCACTCTCAAAGAAAATTTAATTTGTTTAAAAATCAATATGCTTGTTTGCATAAAAAGTTAAAAGACAAACTTAAAGTGGTTGATAAGGATAGTGGCAATTGTTTAAAACGAAAAAAGATGAAAAAGACAAAAGTTCCGCATTCATTAGAGAAGATAACCAAATCTTGCAAAATTGAAGAGATAGTCATTAAAGAAATATCAAGTCAACAATTTGATGTGTTAAGAGCCCTATTTTTGAGTAAGTCGGTCAAGACATTCGCACCTGCTCAAAAGTGTTATGGGCTTTTTTCAAAGGACAAATTATTCGGGGCGTTTGGTTTCGCAACAGATTTTAGATTTAACACACCAGCAGAATTAGAAAAGCCAACGATATACTTAATAGCAGACTTTGTTGTTTCACCAAGTAGTGTGAAAAAGTTGAGCAAGTTGGTGTTGTATTGCATACTCAGTAAAGAGGTAAAACTTTTAGCAGAGAGATTTGTTGGAAAGAAAGTGAACACAATATACACTAATGTATTTACCGATAAAAGCGTTTCAATGAAATATAGAGGCGTGTTTGACATTTTAAGAAAACAAAAAATAAGCAACAACATAAACAATATAGGGTATGGCGCTAATATGGGCAAATGGAGTTTAGAGGAGGGTCTTAATTTATGGAAGCGGAAATAACAAAGGTTAATCCAAAAGAATTAAAATTGTTAGAGATAAATGCTAGATATATGGAAAGACAAGAGTTTCAAAGGCTTGTGCAAAATATAAAAAAGGACGGGAGACTAACAACCGTGCCTTTTGGTCATAGAAAAGAATGTGGAACAATAGAAATTTTATCTGGCAATCATAGGGTAATGGCATCAATTGAGGCAGGCTTAGATGAGATTGAAATAATGGTTAGCAAAGACCCTTTATCTCACGACAAGCAAGTTGCAATTCAACTTAGCCACAATGCAATTGTTGGAAAAGACGATAATGCCATTTTAAATCAATTGCTAAACTCTATTCAAACTAAAGACTTAAAAGAATATTCGGCAATCAGCGAAGAGAGTTTGGCTGATTATAATAAGTTTATTAATGAGTTAAAAGTGCCTAACTTCAATTATCAGGTTTTCAACTTGTTATTTGCACCAGAAGAAATATCTGAAATTAAAAATTTTTTGGAATATGTTGAAAAAATGCTTGGAAAGAATGAAAAACTAATTGCTAGTTTTAAACATTATGATACTTACATAGAATTAACATCAGATGTTTCTAAATCTTTAGGTGTTAAAAATTCGGCAACAGTCTTTATGGCAATATTAGAATTGGCAAAAAGGAATATTGAACAGTTAAAGCATATTTGGCTAGAAAGTGCAAAGCCAAACAACTATGTGCCAATAAGTACGATAATTGGTCGCACAGACATAAAAAAATCAGATGCAATTATTTTAGACAAAGCAGTAAACTTACTACTAAGTAGAGGCAAAATAAAGAAAAAAGGAAAAGAAGAAGTACTTAAATACTTGAGCGAATTTTATATGACAAATGCTTAGAATTACAAGTTTAATAACTTTTTAAGATAGAAAGATAAATAAAACCACAAAAAGCCATTTCGTAATTTTCGAGATGGCTTTTTGTTTGTGTGTAGTGGTTCAGTTATAGTCGTTTGTTCTGCCTAGTAGGTAGTCTGTTGTAACTTCAAAGTAATCGGCAAGCATAACAAGGTCGTGCAGACAAGGCTCGTGATAGCCTAGTTTCCATTTGGACAACTTTTGGTGTCGTACATTTAGTTCGCTTGATATTTGCGCTTGTGTCTTTCCGCTAAGTTGCATAGATGTGTTCAATCTTTCCATAAATTTAGTTGTGTGTTTACCCATAAATTCATATTATCAAAAAAAGGGCGTAAATTGCTTGACTTTTTCGTGAAAAGGGCGTAAACTTATATTGTAACGCTCGCAAAGCGGGCGACAATCAAAGCAATGTTTTTTTCGCAATTTGAAAAAACAAGCCAGAAAGGAGAGAGATTTATGAAAACACAAAACGAATTTTATCAAAAACTTATTGAGTTAGCGGCAGATACTGTTTTAAAAATAGAAGAGTATTCTGAAAAGGTGTTGGGCAAAAAAGAGATGGAACTTATAGCAGTAAACACAAAACTAATGGAGAGTTTTATGCGCCAAGAAAATTTTCTAGAGCCTATGCGCCGCGAGATGTACTACGCGTCCGCTTACGTAGAAGTAGCGGAAGCGCTATTTGGAAAATCGGAAGAAGAGTTTTATATGGATATGCTAGAGTACATACAGAGCCACACCGCGCAGTTGGGCATAGGGGGTTAGTATAATATTATTAAACAAGTGGTCACTTACTACGTCCCCTTGACCGCGTCGCGTGGGGGGCGGAAGTTTTTTTTGTGAATTTGCAAAAAAGTATTGACAAGGGGTTTTAAATGTTGTATACTAGTTAGGTTAACATTTACGCGAATAATTTTTTGGCGTAGTATGCGAAGCATAGGTTTGAGAGACTATGAGTTATATTGCAAACAACAAAAAAACAGCTGGCAAGAAAAAGGGTAAAAAAGTGACCCTTAATTTTTGGTGCTAGCAGTTAGGTTGTGTTGTGGTAAATAAAATGTTAACAAACACAGTTTAAATCAAATGTAAATTTAGAGAAATGCTAGCGCCTAGGGGCTAGCATTTTTTTGTGCAACAGTAATTATCGGAAGCGGAACAAAAAATTGATATGACTTTGTTCTTGTGATGCGATTTTTAAAGCGTGTTGCACAAAAAAAAGGAGTTAAAAACTTTATGGAAGAGATGAACAATTTAGGCGGCTCGAGTGACACAGGTGACACAGGCGGCGGTGGCTCGGCAAATGCTACGAGTGGCACTACTGAGACAAACGGCGAACAAGCGAGTAGTCAAACAGCGGGCGTAAACCTTACAAGAAAGTATGGGCTTATTGTAGCCATATGTATGGTTGTAGGCTCTATGATTGGAAGTGGTATTTTCTTTAGAACAGAGATGATACTAAATGCTATTGGTGCAAACCTTTGGCTAGGAATTTTGGCTTGGGTTATTGGCGGGCTGATAACCATAAGTTTTGCGTATTGTTTTGCAAACCTTGCTACGCGTCACGAGAAGTCGGGCGGGTTTGTAGACTATACAGAAAAACTTGTGGGCAAACGCGCGGCATACTTTGTAGGCTGGTTTGTTGCAACAATTTACTTTCCGTTTTCGGCGGCAATTCTAGCGTTTGTTGCGGCGCGCTTCACAATAGAGCTTTTCGCAATTCAAGAGAGCCGATTTATTACAGACGCTTACGGCGAAGTTATTGCGGGCTTTCAGTTTGCATCAGGCGAGACTATGGCGATTGCCGTGTTTTATATGATAGCGCTTTATGTTATTAATATGCTTGCGCCAAAAATTGGTGGTAAAATTCAGGTGTCTACAACTGTAATAAAAGTTATACCGCTGATTTTAATGGGTGTTGTGGGCGTTATTGCCGGGCTTGTAAACGGCACGACTATAGAAAATGTGCAGAGTGGCTTTGAAGGCACGGCAGATGGCAACCCGTTTTTCTTTGCGCTTGTAGCAACGGCGTTCGCTTTTGCGGGCTGGGAGACAGTAACAAGTTTAAACTCTGAAGTAAAAAACAGTAAGCGAAACTTGCCAATCGCATTAATTTTTGGTATACTATTAGTTATAGCGCTATACATTCTTTATTTCGTGGGTGTATTCTCGGCGGGCAACATAGAGGCTTGGGGCGGGGCAGGCACAACGGCGTTTACATACGGCGCGTTCGAGAATATATTCGGAAGCGTAGCCGGCACAATTTTAGTTGCTTTTATAGTGGTATCGTGTCTTGGCACAACAAACGCGTTTATGATGGTAAGCGGTAAGGCGTTTTACTCGCTGTCTGTACGCGATGAGGGTCCGGCGCCGCGCGTGTTTAAAGAAGTAGACAAGCATAGCAATATGCCGCTTCAGGGAAGCAACCTAGCGCTGTTGTTTATGGCGCTGTGGCTTGGGCTTTGGTTTATGCAGAGTTCTGGCTGGACTGCTATGCCGTGGACAATGCTTATAGTGCCGGTTACTGTAAACCTTGTGCTTATACCGATTTTTGTTGGTATGATGTTAAGAGAGAGTGGTATGCATTGGTTTAATAGGTTTGTCGCGCCCGTAATTGCTATTGCAGGCTCTGTGTTTATGATTGGCGCAACAATCTACACGCAAGAGTTAACAGTACTGTGGTATTTAATTATTGTTGCGGGCTTTATGGCTGTAGGCGCAATATTCCCGATAGTAAAGCATTTTAGCGAGAAGAAAGAATGTTAAATGTTAAGTTTTAAATGTTTAATGTTTGCGCACATCAACACCCCGACTTTTGAACAGCCTGAGAAAAAATTTGTAATTATATTTTCCCGCACTAGCGGGTGAAACAATTTAAAATTTAACATTTAAAATTTAACATTAAATAAAATGGAGGACAAAAATGAGTAATCAAAAACCTTTTCCCTACTGTTTGGTGGGGGTAAAAATTCATCGTGTTTTGGGCGATGTGCAAAAGGGCGCGCCGCTTTATGTATCGCTTGCAGAGTGCAGCCCATACAAAAAGTATTTTGAGAGCAGCACGCAACAAGAGTTTAACGACGCGCTGTTTAACAAAATACATAAAGAGAACAACGCAAGTTGGAGCGTAGGCGGCTACTTAGAAGATAGGCGCACAATACTAAGAGACTACGAGCAAATGATAACTATGAACAGATGTTATCACTTAGGCTTAGACATTAATGCGCCCGTAGGCACGGCGGTGTATGCGCCACTAGACGCAGAAGTAATAGTGAGTGAGTACGAAGCGGGGGACGGCAACTACGGCGGGTTGGTGCTTTTAAAATGCACCGAAAACGGCACAACTTTCTATTTGCTGTTTGGGCATTTAGAAAGGGCAAGTTTGCCAAAGGTGGGCGCAAAACTAAAAGCGGGTCAGCAGTTTGCAAAACTCGGCGACTTTCACGAAAACGGCAATTGGTATCACCACCTACACTTGCAAGTAATAACAGAAAAAGGCTACAACGAAGGCTGGCTAGACAGAGGCTACTGCACACTAGAAGATATCCCAACCCTTAGCGACTACGCCCCAAACCCAACAATATTTTTGTTTTGCTAAGGCGCATACCTAGGGTAACTTAAACCAAGTCACATACCTAGGGTAACTTTAAACTTTTTTGTGACTTATAAATTATTTGACCGAGAGCGAAATCGCGAAGCGAAAAACTTTTTAGTTGTGTTGCATACAAAAAAAGACAGACAAATCGTTTGACTATTAATTGCATTTGTGCTAGTATATTTGTAACGAGTAATGTAAGCAATCATACATATGCAACACAACTAAAAATCTTTTATTAAAAGGAGGGTTTTACATATGGTAAAGCGAAAAACAAAACTACTAATGTTTTCTTTTCTAACCATCATAATTACCACTTCTTTTTTTATTATCCCAATCGGGCAAATAAGCGCAAACGCGGGGGTTAACACCGAATTTTCAACAACTACTATCGAAAACTATTATGAGAATGAAAGTGAGAAAGTTACAATAGAGCCCTTGCTGTATTGTCGGGTTTGTTTTCTACACGGCGTTGTTTGTGCAAGTTGTGCTAATCCAGTTGCGAGACTTGTAAGTATATCATCGCATAATAACAATAGACAAATAGCAGTAGGCGGAACACTTCAACTTACAGGACACGTGCAACCATCGCATATGCACGTAGATTTTTTGTGGTCATCAAGCAACACTAACGTTGCAACAATTAGCGCTGGGGGCGTGGTAAGGGGAATTTCTTTAGGTCAGGCAGTAATAACAATACAAATTTGTGGAACTAACCTTACAAGCACAATAACCATAACAGTAGCGGAGTTTTGTGGAAGCGCCCCAAATACAATCACTATACACAATGCGAACAATATAATGATAGGCACAAATGCTACAACTCAACTTAGTGTCGCAGTGCAACCGCTAAACTCAAACAATCGCGTTACGTGGCACTCTTACAATCCGGGTATTGCAACAGTGAGCGAAGCAGGTGTCGTTAGGGGAGTTTCAGTAGGAACTGCAAGAATAAGGGTTAGGTCGGCAGTAAACCCTAATATAACTAATTTTGTTGATGTTCAAGTAGTTTCTTTGCCCACTAGTTTATCAATAAGCGGACAAGGGAATACTCAAATGAATATTGGTGACACCCGCCAACTTTCAGTATTGGCACTACCTGCTACCGCGGGAAATTCAGTTACTTGGCATTCTAGTAACCATAATGTTGTAAGCGTTACTGCTACTGGATTGTTGACCGCTGTTTCTATGAGAACAGCAGTTATTACTGCTAGGTCAACTTTGAACACGAACATATATACTTCAATTACTATTAGGGTTTTTCCTGTCAATTCTCATAATTTTAGAGTTCAGCCAGCCGGCTTTATTATTGACCCTAATCAAGCAATTGTAACAACTTGGCAACAAAATATGCCCGATTTAATAACAAGAGCGCACGGTCACATAATTGGAAATACAGAAATTCACATAGGAACAGCAAGAGCCTTAGGGAATTTTCCAAACGGTCAGTTAACTGTATTTTTAGTTAGTGTAAGAACATCAGGTCGTACTACAATTTTCGAAGGGCGAAATTATACTGGCGTTTTTAGATATGTGGGTATATCTGCGACACTACCTAGTAATGTAACATTACATCATACTACGCCAACAGTTCCACCCCCAAGTGATACTTCTTATTCTTTAGGTATAAGTGGTAGCAGTATTGGCGGCAGCATAAGTTTTCCAGTAAATGCACTTACCATAACTAATAATATGGATAGAAGTGTTGGAAAGGTAAGTACTGGGATAACGTTAAATACACCATTTATAACCAATCTAAATACTTGGTTTGATTGGGGAAATAGAGACCAATGGCATTCTTTTGCCGTATGGGTTTACCACATAAATGAGTTTACACTAACGCTTAATATAACGGTAGATTATAAGCTGGGAGATATTTTACCAATTCATTCTATTCCTATTTTAGTTAGACCGCCATTTACACCAACAACTTTTAGACAGCAAACATCTTTGAATGTTCACTCATTTACGGGGATTATGCATTTTTTGGGATAAAATGGAGTTGATAGGGTAAATTATCACATAATCTTTAAGGAGTATTTATGGAAAAAAAGAATAATGATAAAGAACTGGGACTTTTAGAGAGTAGCGAGTGTAAGGATAGGAATGTATCTACTTTCGTGATATTTGTTACAATTTTGTCTAGCATAGGTTCGGTTGTTTCGGGCTTTATATGGATAGCAAGTTTTAGAGTTGTGCCGTTTGGTTTTTTCGTTTTCTTTATGGCTGTTAACGCTATACTTGGGGTTAGCATAGTTACATTAAACAATTTAGAAAAAACAAATAGAGAATTAAAAAAACTTAGAGAAGAAGTAAAGTTGTTGCTAGAAAAAAGGGATAAAGAAAATGCCGAATAATACGTAATTCGTAAGGTGGGGTAGATATGGATAATAAAGATTTTAATCAAGGTGGTAGTGGTGAGAATAAACAGCAAAAAGAGATAAAGATAATGCCACCTAGATTCTTGCCAGAAAAGCCGAGAAATTCTAGTAAGGTTCTTGTGTACATAGGAATATTTATTGCTATCGTGTCGGTTGTATTTTTATTTGCGGGTTTAGTTGTTATTCAAGATAACATAGGTGGCAGGGGTTCAAATTGGGTTTTAGCAGTATACTTTTTGTCACTATTTTTGGCAATTAGCATAATATTAATAATTATTATTTTGTATTTGATATTACTAGAGTTAGAAAGACGAAGGTAGGCAGTTTTAAAAGACAAAGGAAGTTTGTTAGTTTTGCATAACAAGTTTAGGTGGGTGGCTGTATTTTACTTGCTAATTGGGCTGTAATGTGGTATACTTGATTTGTGGGTAATACTGATTTTGTGAGAATTATTTTGGCGTCGGCGTCGGCGCAGCGGGCAGATATTTTGAAAAAGGCAGGTTTTAGCGTTTTGGTTAAAGCCGCCTTTTTTGATGAAGAAGAGTTTGCGCGGGCGCATAAGCCTAGTGTCCCGGTTAGTTTAGAAAATGCAAAAAAATATGTGCAAAAATTAGCGTTAGAAAAGTTGCAAAATGCAATTAAAAATGTTACAATTGATAGTAGCGATGTAGTTGTGGCGGCGGATACAATTGTTTTGGTTGATGGTCAGTTTTTAGAAAAGCCAAAAGATAAGGCAGAGTGCATACATCAACACAACTTTTTAAACAACAAAACTAATCACACGATGACAGCGATTGCGGTTGCCGTGCAGGATACAGCGTTCAGCTTTCAGCATTCAGGGGATAGCGAGCAGCATATAGCAAGTAGTCGTGCAGGACATACAGAGTTTAGTAAGGTTATAAGTGAGAATAATTTTAAAATAGCGTATGGTGTGAGAGTGTCGGAAGTTTTTATTGGCGGGTTGAGTGGGTGTGTTATAGACCAGATTTGCTCTAACCCAAACAGTTTAAATTCGTGCGGTTTTAGAATAAGCGAGAGGGTAAGCGAATATGCAAAGTTTGATAAGGGCTGTTATAATAATATTTTAGGGCTTGATATAGACTTGCTTAACACTTTGATAAAGCAAGTTAAAGGTGTTAGATAAACACGCAAAACCTAACAATTGGGTTTTGCAAGGGGTTGGCTAAAAGAGAAAATGACAGAATTTTTTGATACATTTTTTGATATACCCGTGCCGCTCTGGCAGTGGATAGTAAGCCAAATAATAGGTGTATTTTTAATAGTGGCTAACATTTTTGGGTGGCAGCAAAAGGACAAAATACGCTTGCTTTGGTTTTTGGTTATTTTAAATATACTGGCGTTGGCTGCAAATATTTTTTTATTTAACTGGGTTGTTGTGGCTTTGGGAAGTGTTGGCGCGGTTAAAAATTTGTCTTTTATTTTCGTAGAAACTAAAAGGCGGGCGAGAGTTGCGGGTGCGGCTAGTAAGCATTGTGCTATTTGCACAAGTGGTGGGGCAGAAGCAGAATACGCGTTAGAAGTGCCATTACAGCCCGCTTATGCGCTTGAAGCAGGCGAGATTACTAGTAAGCACGTATGTAAGGCGGATATAAATAGCGAAAGTGGGGGCGAAAATGTTGGTGAAAATGGAAGTGAAAACGGGGGTAAAAACGGAAGTGAGAGTGGATACGAAAATGCTTTACAAGGCGAAAAAGTTCTGTGTGTAGAATGCTCTGTAGATAGTGGTTTGCTTACTAGACAAGCGCGCAAAGATATGGCGCTTTCGGTTAGCTTGCTTGTGTTTTTTACAATAGCAAATGTGGTAACGCTTTATCTGACAATGGCGCACCCGTTTGACTGGGTTATAATTGCGGGGCGAATTGTGGGAAATTATGCAATCTGGTCTAGCGGAATACACAGAGCAAAATTACTTGGGGGCTTACAGTTTTCTTCTATAATGCTTGTTAACGCTTTGATGTTTACAAACGTTATGGGCGTGATAATGGAAATAGTTATAATAACATCTATACTAACTTTTTATATAAGGCTGTTAAAAAACAGGGGTAAGAAAAAAGAACAAACATAAAAGAGATACAACAAAGCAAATTTCGTGGGGGTTATTGGCTGGCTTTTTAAAGGGTTGGTCAATCGAAAAAATATGAACACAAGCACTAATCTAAACACAAACATCATTAAAAGAATACACGGGTCGTTTTCTGTATTTGCAGTATATATGGCGGCTTTGCTTACATATGTAGGCACGCTGGTTTACTTAGTTTTATGGTCTGAGGGCAACGCTGTACTTGCCGACTATAACTTAAACTTCAACATTTTTTTGTGTGTTTTGGGCTTGCTGTTTGCGCACATAGGTTTGTTTGCGCGCTTTGTTTTAAGGTGGCGACTTCCACTTTACGTGCATATTTTTATTCACGGAATGTTGGTTGCGCATTTGGTTTTGGGCAGTATATTTAGGTTTTACGACTCTATATTTTTGTGGGATAGCGTTATGCACTTTTTGGCTGGAAGTTTCTTTTTGATGGTGGGCTATTCTATTGCTCTAATGTTGCTTAACGCGCACAGCAATAGAATATTGGAAGGCAGGCGTTTTGCTTTACATTTTGGAATTTATTTTTCTATGTTTATAGCGGTGGCGTGGGAAGTGTTCGAGTTTTTGATAGACTTTGCTTTTGGCTTTAATATGATGCGCTGGCAAGACGAGCCGTCTACAGATACGTTTATGGGAAGCGGGCTTATAGACACAATGGTAGACATTATATTGCACTTTGGGGGGGTGGTGTTAGGTGTATTGATTGGGTGGTTGTGGTTTAGAAAATACCCAAGCGATACGGGCATATTAATTGTGAGATATAGAGATTTACCTGCAATAGAAGCCGCAAGGCTTGAAGAATAAAATTTTCCGTTACTTAAATTTTTACAATGTAAAAAACTTTTTTGGTCTTAAAGAATTGACAACGGGTAAAATATAGTGTAAAATATAAAGGTTGCAATATAATGTTTGCAGGTTGCCAAATAGTAGGTTGCCAAAATGTACCAAAGGCAGTACAATAAAGCGCAAATTTTAATATTATATTGTATAGTATATGTGTGTGCCCATAGCTCAGCTGGATAGAGCGTTTGACTACGGATCAAAAGGTCGGGGGTTCAAATCCTCCTGGGCACGCCATAAAAAACTTCGCCCTGCTAGTTTTATTTGTATAAGTTTTTCAAACTTAATACAAATAAAAGCGTCGCTAGGCTACGTTTTTGTCTGCTCGTGCCTCGTCGGAAATTGAAATAGGTGTTGCTTCGCAACCATTCGCTTCGCGAATTCAAATCCTCCTGGGCACGCCAAGGGGCTTCGCCCCCGGCACCAAACGTTGATTGACACGAAGTGTCAATCAAGTGCCGACTTCTTTGCTTTGTTTTCAGTTAAGGAAACCTTAACTGAAAACTCAAAGATTTAACTTTTTGATGCTTAATGAATGCGTGACTAGAAAATCAAAATAGGTGTTGCTTTGCAATTATTCGCTGTGCGAATTTAAACATATTCATATAAATGAGCCATAGGGTAAAAGTTGTGGCTAAAGGGGACTAGATATGGATAAATTTCAGGGCATTAAATTGCCAACTAGTGGCTTTGAGAGTTGTAACTTGCAAGACATTGAGGGTGGAATAGTGGTTATTGCCATACCTGTAGTTTTGCCGTCGCTTTTATATGCGATTGGTAAATGGGGTTTGGTTGTAACAGGCGGTGTTGCACTTGGTGCAATTGCAAGTACGGCTATCCCGCCAACAAATGATGGCGGTGTAGTTATAGAGAACGACCCAATTTGGGGACCAGACTGGACAGTAACAGACTATCCAACCCGCAGAGTTATAACAAATAATTTACCACCATCTCAAAAACCAGACGAAAATAATAACAACCTTTTTGTGCCAACAGATACTAGGCGCTAATTAAAAGCCACTTTAAACAAACATATTTTGTGTGCCTGTAGCTCAGCCCGGATAGAGCGCTTGATTTCGGCTCAAGAGGTCAGGGGTTCAAATCCCTTCAGGCACGCCAGTAAAAGTTTCGCCCTGCTTAGTTTTATTTGTATAAGTTTTTCAAACTTAGTACAAATAAAAGCGTCGCTAGGCTACACTTTTATCTGCCCGTACGTGAATCGGTAATTGAAATAGGTGTTGCTTCGCAACCTTTCGCTGCGCTCAATCAAATCCCTTCAGGCACGCCAGTGGGGCTTCGCCCCCGGCACCAGACGTTGCTTCGCTTTGCTCAGCAAGTGCCGACTTCTTTGCTGTGTTTTCAGTTAAGGAAACCTTAACTGAAAACTTAAGATTTGACTGTTGCTTCGTATGAAAAAAGGTAAGTAATTTATAGTTTTATTTCATCTCGACCATAAAAGCCAACAAGAAGTATTTTAATTGTAAGGTGGGCTGCAACTGAATTTTGTTGTGGCCTTTATTTTTAGGGTGGCATATATTATGGGGGAAGTGCAAATACTAAAAAGTGTTGGGGTATGGCGTATGTCACTATTTAAAAAAGCAGAAAAATTGCTTAATTTGAAAGGTTCTGATAAAGGAAAAAAGAAAATTGGGTTGGCGCTTGGCGGTGGTGGTGCTAGGGGCTTTTGTCACGTTGGCGTTTTGAAGGTTTTAGAGAAAGAAGGGATAGTGCCTGATATTATTACTGGCACTAGTATGGGCAGTATGGTTGGCGGGGTTTATGCCGCGGGTGTTAGTTTGAACGTTATAGAAAACTACGCTAAGAAAGCTAGGTTTAGCAGTTACTTCGAGTTAAACTTACAGCGCGGCGGGCTTATAAGTGGCAAGCGCGTTATGTCTATTGTAAGGGGAATGTTGGGTGACGACATCAACATAGAAAACTTAAACTATCCATTTGGCGCGACAACTGTAGACTTAATTACTGGGCAGCAGTTCGATTTTGTAAAAGGCTCTTTACTGCAAGCGATAAGGGCTTCTATTTCTATACCCGGGCTTTTTATTCCTGTTAAGTACGAGCATACTTACGAAGATGAGAGCGGCGCGACAAAAACGCAAGACTATTTACTTATAGACGGCGGGGTTTTAAACCGCGTGCCTATCCAACTAGCGCGGCAGTTGGGTGCTGACTTTGTTATTGGTGTAGATGCGATAGGTCCGGTAGTAGAGGGTGATACAAAATATAACTCTATAAAATCTATAGTAGAGCGCGCGTATAAAATAATAGACTGGAAGTCTGCACAAAACGAAGTTACGGCGGCAGATATTTTAATAACGCCAGAGATGCCGGGAAGCACAGTTTTAGATTTTAAAAAGGGCAGTTTTAATATAGACCAAGGCATAGAGGCGGCGCTTGCGGCGGTTGGGGATATAAGGGAAGCAATGCTTTAGAATGTACAATGTACAAATTACAATGTACAAATGTTGAACACATTAATTCATTGCTTTTGGACAGTCCGAGTTTGGTGCTGGTGTTATTTTGCAGTCTGAAACTTTGCCCGCGCTAGCGGTGAAACATTTGGTTGCTTCGCAAGGTTGTAGTTTAGTGTTTAGTCTACCATTGAACAATAGTGCTAGTTTTCAAGTTTAAGAAAACTTGCGCTTTTTCAACCAATTTGTACATTGTAATTTGTAATTTGTAAACTGTACATTGTAATTTGATATTATTTTTTTAGTAATAATTAGGTAAATTTTACCTAACGGATAGTTACCATATTTATTCTGTTATAATGTGAGTGTGGAGTAACCAAATGGAATTTAGAATCAGACTTAAAGAGTTAAGGCAAGAAAAAAAAATGACGCAACAATCACTTGGTGAGACTATGGGTGTTGCGGGCTATACCATTAAAGACTGGGAGATAGGGCGGTGCGAGCCTAACATCAGACACATTATAGATTTAGCAAATTTTTTTGATATGTCTGCCGACTATTTATTGGGGAATTCCGACGACTATTATCACGAGGGTGGAAGCGGTAAGTTTTATTGCGTACTAGACAGCAAAAAAAGTTGTTGCTATGCAAAACAAAACTGCACCCAAAAAACAAGGAGAAAATTTATGGAAAAATTTGTTATATCTACGGACACAAATTCAGACTATCTAAAGTCTGAGTTTGAAGCAAAAAAATTATACTACGGAATTATCAAGCGCATACAAGATGGGGTAGAGTACGAGGACGTCTACGACAGCGAAGCCGAGTTTGATGCATTTTTTGAGAGCATCAAAAAGGGTGCGTTGCCAACAACTACGCAACTAAACCCTCACGAGTTTGAAGAGTTATTCACAAAAATGCTTAACGAAAACCCTAATAAAGATATTGTCCATATCGGAATATCTAGCGGGCTATCTAAAACGCACGAGAATGCAATTGCCGTAGCAAACCAAATGAATACAGAATTATCGGGCAGAAAAATCTATGTGATAGACAGTTTGGCGGCTAGTTCTGCGCTTAGAATGCTAGTAGACCTATTAATAGAAAAGAGAGACCAAGGCACTAGCGCTAAGGAAGCGGTCGAGTACATAGAGTATGTAAAGACGCGCCAGCACACGTGGGCTGTGATAGACGACTTGGGTCACTTAAAGCGTGGTGGCAGAATATCGGGCGCAAAGGCTATGATAGGCAAGTTGTTAGGCATAAAGCCAATTATCACAATAAACGCAAAAGGCAAACTTGCAATAGAAAGCAAGCCAAAGGGTAGCGCCAAAGCAATCTCTTACATCGTAAGCCAAATAGAAAAGCAAAGGGACGAGGGCGGCAGATACGACGATTACCCTATCTACTTAATTCATACTTCCGCAAAAGAAGCAGTTAAAAAACTGGAAGCAGAGATTAAAAACAAATATCCAAACAAGCAGGTATTAGTAACAAATATGGGACCAGTAGTAGGCACTCACGTAGGCGGCGGGCTTGTAGCCGTAGTATTTATAGGCAAAGAAAGACTAAATATAGACTAGGGGTTGTTTGCTGTGCAGCGCCTTGTGTAAATGTTTTTTGTGACCCGAACCCATTACAGTTTTTTAACGCGCGTAAATCTTTTTGTAAGCCGACAACCTTTTAGAGTTTTTGTCGCGTTTTAGAAAGCATAGTGCAAAAAACAAAAATGCTCACTATTTCATATTATGGGGATAGTGAGTATTTTTTTTGTTGCGGCGTTAATTGCGCTTGCTTGTAGCGTAGATTGTTTTGCTAGTGCTTTTGCTTATGGGGCGGACAGGGTGCGGATTCCTTTTTTTTCTGCACTAATTATTAATTTGGTGTGCTGTGTGGTTTTGGGTTTGGGCTTATTATTTGGGGCGTTTATCGGGCAGTATATAGATATAGAATACACAAAGTGGGCGGGCGCGTTTATCTTAGTTGCGCTTGGTTTAAGTAAAATAGTAAGCGGTTTGAAAAAGCCCGTAAGCATAAAAGCGGATATAGATAACAACAAAGTTATTACAAAGGGTGAGGCTACGCTTGTGTCTGCTGGCATATCGCTAGATGGTTTGGCTGTTGGGCTGTCTTTTGGGTTGGTCTCGCTTAGCGGGTTCGAGTTTTTTATAATAGTAGGTTTGGCATTTGTTGCGGGCGGCATCGCGCTTTATTTGGGTGGTAGAATAGGGCAAAACATTGCAAACAAAACAACGCTAAGGATAGGGTGGCTTGGCGGCGTTATGCTTATAGCGCTAGCGATAATGAATGTTGTTTTTTAATGTTAAATGTTTAATTTTAAATGTTAAATGCCTAAACTCATTAAATGCCGTACGTTTGAACAGCCAACATTTATACTTTAAGGCAGTTTGCAAATATTTGTCTGCGAAGCAGGTGAAACTAATTTAAAATTTAACACTTAAAATTTAACATTTTTAAGCCTTAGTGCATTCAGCACAACTGATACGGAAGAGAGTGCCATTGCGCCGGCTGCAATCATAGGGTTTAGCAGTGGTCCGCCGAATAGGTAAAGCACGCCCATAGCAATTGGTATACACAGCAAATTATATATAAACGCCCAGAACAAGTTAAACTTAATGTTGCGCATTGTGTGCTTAGATAGTTTTATGGCTTGCGGTATGCTGTTAAGGTCGCCCCGCATTATAACTATGTTAGCGCTCTCAATTGCAACATCTGTGCCAGAGCCTATAGCAATGCCAACATCTGCCCTTGTTAGTGCGGGCGCATCGTTAATGCCGTCCCCAACCATAATAGTTTTACCGCCCGCAATTTGCTTACCTTTTAGCCCCGCTTGACCCCCCTGAAGCCTTTTGATATGCTCTTCTTTTTGGTGTGGCAAAACTTCTGCATAAACATTAGTTATACCCGCTTGCAAGGCAATAGCCTTGGCGGTTTTTTTATTGTCGCCCGTAAGCATAACAGTCTTAATTTTCATAGCGTGCAAAGTGTCTATAGCGTTTTGGCTTGTTGGCTTTATAGTGTCTGCAACTGCAATAATGCCCACAAGTCGAGCGCCAAGCGCAATATACATAGGCGTTTTGCCCGCTTGTGAAAGGCTCTCAGCCGCATCTTTAAGCGCGCCCGTGTCTATATCATTTTCTGAAAGTAGCGCCACATTCCCTATAATAACACTTTGGCTGTTAACTTCAGCAATAACGCCCTTGCCAGTAATTGCTTTAAAGGTAGATGGCTCTGTAAACGTAATTTGCTGGGCTATAGCATAATTAACAATAGCCTTAGCCAGCGGGTGTTCTGACTTACGCTCTACAGACGCGGCTATCTCTAACAACTCGGTCTCTGTTAAGCCACTATCCCCCGCAACAATAATATCCGTTAAGTTAGGCTTACCCTCAGTTATTGTGCCGGTTTTATCCAGCGCGACAACTGCCGCCCCTGCGGCTAACTCTAAAGCGCTACCGCTTTTTATCAAAATGCCCTTAGTTGCCCCAAGCCCCGTGCCGACCATAATGCTTGTAGGCGTAGCCAAACCCAAAGCACACGGACAAGCAATAACAAGTATGGTTATAAAAATGCGCGCGGCAAACCACAACCCATAATCAGAAAAAACCCACCAAGCCAAGCCCGACAAAATAGCCAACACAATAACAGCCGGAACAAACCGCTCGCAAATTTTATCTACAAGTTTAGCAATCGGCGGCTTAGAGTTTTGCGCATCTTCTACCAATTTTATTATTTGCGATAGGGCAGTATCAGCGCCAACCTTTGTTGCCTTATATGTAATACTGCCGTTGTTGTTTATACTAGCGCCTATAATTGTGTCGCCCACAGTTTTACTAACGGGCATACTCTCGCCAGTAAGCATACTCTCATCAACACTCGTGTCCCCGCTTAACACAATGCCATCAACCGCAAACTTCTCGCCCGGTCTTACAAACAAAGTGTCCCCCACAACAATATCCTCTATTGCCACTTGCAAATGAAGCGTATCTCTTATAACAGTTGCGGTTTTTGGTGATAGCCCAATAAGTTTTTTTATAGCCTCGCCCGTTTTGCCCTTGGTTACAATCTCAAAATATTTGCCAAGCACAATAAGCGTTAGAATAACGCCCGTTACTTCAAAGTAAGGCTCGTAATGCCCGCTTAAAAAAACATTCGCAAATGTTAGATACAAACTGTAGATAAATGCTGCAGCCGTGCCTTTTGCAATAAGGCTATCCATATTTGGCGAGCGGTTTATTATAGCGCGCGTGCCTCTCACATAAATTGTCCAGTTAACCGCAACAATCGGTATAGTCAAAAAAAGTTGTATAAGCGCATTAGCCGCGGGGTGAGAATGCGGGTTAATACTGCTAGGCAAACTTCCGCCAAAAAGCTCTACCATCATAGGTCCCATACTTATTATAAAAAGCGGCGTAACAAACGCAGTAGAAATCAAAAACCTAAGCCATATTCCCCTAAGCGTATCAGCCTTTGTTTTTTGGCTCTCAATCTCAGCGCTCTGCTTACTTAAATTCTCGCTTAAAACCCGCGCCTTAAAGCCCAGTTTATGTACCGCATTAAATATATCTTGCTCTGATATAATAGCGCTATCAAACTCTACAAAAAAAGTCTCGCTAAGCAAATTAACACTAGCGCTAATCACCCCCGCACTACCATCAAGTTTCTTTTGTAACAAGGCGCTACACGAAGCACAAGTCATTCCGCTAACACCATAAGTCTTTAAAATAATCATATAACTATAATAGCACACAAACCGCGCGCTGTCAACTACTAGTCTATCACTTATTGCTTTTTGCTTGAAATTAAAGGTGTTAAGTATTGCATAAAAGTTAAAGCGGTTTTAAAAATAGTCCCCAAACGCTTGACAAATGTTTGTTAAAGTTATACAATGGTTGTATGAGTAAGAGATTGTTTGTTGGTGACAGCGGTGGGTGGGCTTTTGCGGTTAAGTTTATAAAAGGTTTATTAATTGGTAAAATAGCATTGTTTTCTACAATGCTATTTTTTGGTTGTGGGGTTGGTAATGGCGGATACAACAATGGCGGTGGTTATAATGGTGGCGGTAGTGGCGACAATGGTGGCTATTATAACAACGGAAATGAGTGTGGCAATTACATTTGTGATTGTGACACAAAAGTTGTAGAAAGGCAGAGACTGTTAGCACCTAGCGGTTTACAAGTTGTAGGTTTGTATTTGGTGTGGGCAAGGGTTGAGAATGCAAGCAAGTATAAGGTTTACATAAATGGTGTTATGTACGGCTATAAAGTTTACGATTGTTTGGGCTGTGCCAGTTTTAACACGAGTTTTGTACTGCCAAAATTTACAGCGCCGCGGGTTTATCAACTAAAGGTAAGGGCTTTGGGGGACAGCGATTATTTTAAAGACTCTTATTTTTCCGAGCCTATAAACCATTACGTAGGTACAACAGTTGGGTTAGTGTACAAAGCAATAAAGTCAAATGGCTATAACACCGGCATAATAGGTTTTGAAGTGTTTTTAGGGCAAGTAACAAGCACAAACATAATAATAGCACAATATTTTTGGGGCAAGCCCGTTATAAGTATTGGCAAAGAAGCGTTTGCTGGAAGCGCCGTAGATAGTGTGCTTATACCAAAAGGTGTAACAACCATAGCGGTTAACGCATTTTATGGTGTGGGCAACTTAGTGATAAAAGTATTGGGTCGTAAGAGTGCGCCGGCGGGTTGGCTTGTGGGTTGGAATGCAAGTAATCAAGTAATTTGGAATTATGGCGTAACACTACAAGTACAATACTTTGCAAGTGCGGGCGGTGCTGTAATAGGTTGCACCACTCAGACTGTGCAGTTCAGCACTAATGCCACTAAAGTAAAAGCGGTAGCAAACGAAGGATATAAGTTTGTTAAGTGGTGCGATGGCTATCTAAACTCTACAAGACAAGACAAAGACATTAGGTTTGATATAAGCGTAACAGCAATTTTCGAAAAAAGAACAATTACACTTACCCACAACTTTAACAATGGTTTTGCGCAAAACACAACCAAGCAAAACATTACAATAATTTTTAACCAACTAGCAAACGCACAGTTTGCCCTGCCATACAGTAACTATCACATTTTTAACGGCTGGTATCTAGATAGCGCCTTTTTAACCAAAGTAGCAGACAACCAAGGCAACGCAGTAACCCACGCAGAGATTATTTTTACATACGGCAAAGCCAACCTATACGCAAGGTGGACAGTAATAAACCAATACACATACACAATTTTAATGGTGTTTGTAACGCAGATAAATGCGGTTTTTACAACGGCAGACGGAACAGAAATTTATGTAAACTATGTAATGACAGACTTAGAAAAGCAAATTCTAGAACTTTTGGTTGTTAACTTTTCTAATTTTTTAAATGGTATGCTTTATGGTTTAGTTAATTTTGAAGTTTCAAGTTTTTTTACAACGGAAGTTATAACATACGAGAACATACGCCGAAGCATAGGGCTAAATCAAGATGGTTCGCACTTTATAAATCATATGCTGAACATACGCGATATTCCAGAATTAAGTGAAAGAGTGAACAATTATCAAAGCACAATAACAACATTTGGTATGAACGACTGGTATAGCCAATTACACCGCTTTGCAGGTATGGCAGGCGCTAGGCACGCAACAGTTCACTTAGAAAGTTTATTTAGGTGGTTTTTGTTTAGCGGTTTTCCGAAAGAAGAGTTGCTAGACCCTTTAAGCACACGCGCTCAAATACAATGGAATAGAACTCTGTATTTGTATACGCACGAGTTTATCCACACAATAGAGCAAAGGATAAGGCATAATTTATTAGAGTTACACGAGTGGGAGTCTTTCTATTCTCAACATATTTCGAATGATGGCTTTTTAACGCATCAAACTTTGGGGTTATACTTACGCTATCAAGCCACGTTAGATGGGGTAACTGTAGGGATACCCACTAGATATTGGCGCGGGGAGTATGTGAGAGTGGTTTTTCTGCCTATAAGTTCTACTGGTGGCTTTGGGGGCGGGAGCATTAGTGTTGACAGACCTAGGGCGTATGCGGTACGCGGAACAGTTTTCACAGCCACAGCCACACCATTAGGCGCGAACAGATTTGTAAAGTGGTCAGATGGAGTTACAACATCGACAAGAACTGTAATTGCTTATAAAAACACAACTTTATATGCCATATTTGAAAGAATTTGATAGTTTTTAATTAAAATTTTATATAAGAGTTAGTAAAAAAGTTACTAACTCGAGGAGGAAAATTTATGCAGAAAACAAATTTTTTTGCAAAAAGAAAAAGCACAGCGCTTTTAGTAATTGCGCTTATGCTTTTAACAACACTTGTAGTTGGCTTTACTTACAGAAGTAATGTAACTGCAAATGCTCAAGCTAATCAAGCAACTCACGAGCAATTCACTTTTGTGACTTTGGCGGGTACAACAAACGTTAGCGTAAGGCTAGCAGACAGAACAATTTCAAGGGCAGTAATACCGCAATACGTTTACATTAACAATGTAAGGCATACTGTAACTGAAATTGCGTCTACTGGCTTTGCGTCTGTTCCAAGCCTAAGGGAAGTAAGGCTTCCAAGCACAATCACAAGAATAGGCAATAACGCTTTTCAAAACAGCGCAAACCTAGAATCTATTACTTTGCCTGCTGTTAGAGAAATTGGTGCTAATGCATTTTCTATGAACCCAAGGCTGAGTTACATAGTTATACCAAAAACTGTTCAGACAGTAGGTGCAACAATACTAAGAAACAACACAACAAAAGTATATGTAAGGTCTGCAAGCATACCGAGTGGTTGGGTAGCAAGTTGGAATATAGGTGTTGGAACGGGGCGCCTAGCCTACACACTAAACAGCCAGTTTATGCACAGTTTAGACATAGAAATTGTTGAAAAGCCGGCAACGTTTGGTGCAAGGTCTGCAAGCATTATTGGTGGTATTGTTCAGTTTGGACAACCATTTTCAGACCCATTTTATAGAGACCACAATATTGTAATACCTGCAACTTACGGCGGATACAACATTATAGGTATAGAAGCAATGGCGTTTAGCGAAAGCCAATTTGCCACACTAACAATAGAAGCAGATTTAGATTCAAACAACCCAATTCCACTAGCAATAGGAAGCGAGGCTTTTGGGTTTGTTTACGGCAACAACATTGAAATTAAAAGAAATGTTGAATGGGCAGGGTGCATAGAACTTGGTTGGGATACACCAAACACACATCATTTTATGGGTGCTAATGTACAAACAATTGTTTTGCCACAAAGCATAACCAAATTACCAGAAGCAATATTCTTTGACTCAAGTGTAGAATATTTGCAATTTATTAATCTTACGACTATGCAAATTGCAAATACTACAGACGAAGTAGGTAATTTTATGGTTGTTTTGCCAAGTAGTTTAACTATAATAGAAGAAAATGCTTTTGGGCAAGTGTTAAACATTAGCCATTTAGTTATTCCGAATAGCGTGCAAACAGCAGGAGCATCTATTGTAGCAGGCTGGACTGCTACGCAAAATGTTCACTTATTTTTTGCTTATGGCGAGCGTCCGGCTGGCTGGTTGCAAGCTTGGGCTAGTGGTTCTAATGCAATTAAGCATTTTTATGTACCTACCATAACTTTTGTTAGTGTAACATTTACAACAGCACAAGCAGGAGTTTTAAACCCAAGCGCAAGCACTACTATAGAAGTAGAAGCGGGTACAAGGTTAAACGAAATAGCAAATGTTCCAGTACCTACATCTGCAAGCCATAACTTTACTGGATATTGGTTTATAAACTCAACTCGTACCACACAATTTTTGCCTAATACACAAATAACAAGTGAGTTAACACTTTTTGCAGGTTGGCAGATAATGCTTTTTGATGTTGTGTTTACAACGGCACAAAGTGGAGTTATAAACCCTATTCAAATTACTTCTGTAAGTGTACCGCACGGCACAAGGTTAAACGCTATAAACATACCAACGCCAACATCAGATAGCCATACTTTTACTGGTAGGTGGTATACAAATGCAGCCCGCACAACGCCTTTTTTACCAACACAACAAATCACAACCGACACAACCCTTTTTGCAGGCTGGACAGTAAAATACTTTAATATAACATTTATAACTGAAAAAATAGATGTTGTTAATCATTCGGATATTGATTGTATAAATGTGGCACACGGCACGCTACTTAGTAGTATAAGCGTACTGCCCCCAACATCCGACAGTCATATTTTTACTGGTAGGTGGTACATTGATGTTGCACGTAGTGTAAGATTTTTGCCGAGTCAGCAAATAACAGAAACCTTAACTTTATATGCAGGCTGGCAGATAAGAGTTTTCACAGTAACATTTGTAACAATACAAGCAGGGGTTATAGGTCCATCTTCGATTAGTCCTTTTACAAATGTAGGATTCGGTACGATGCTTAGTTCATTAAATATACCTACACCAACATCTACAAGCCACATTTTTTCTGGTAGGTGGTACACGAATTCAAATCGCACAACACAATTTTTACCTAGCAGTCAGATTGTAGGTACTATCACACTTTACGCAGGTTGGCAAATAAGGGTGTTTACTGTGTCATTTATAACAACTCAAGTGGGTGTTACAAATCCAACTCAAATTTTTCCTATCAATGTGGGCTTTGGTTCAACTCTTGCCTCAATAAATCCAACAAGACCAACATCATCAAATCAGATATTTATTGGAAGGTGGTACACAAATTCGGCTCGAACGATACAGTTTTTACCTACTCAGCAAATTACAAGCAATATTAGACTTTATGCAGGTTGGGGAAGGGCAATCACTTTAGTTTTTGAATGTCGCCACAATATATTCAGTTCCATACAAATTGCACAAGGCTACGATGGTTCTTTAATTATGCCATATTCTATTAAGTTTGGACATTGGTTTATGGGCTGGCAAGTAAGGAATACTAATATTGAATTCGCCGACCATCGCGGGCGTATACAGCCAGTCACTTGGAGTATTGTAGAAAGGCAAGGCTTGCTAAGTAATGGAATGCTTTTCTTAACATCTATGCACAACCCTAGGGAGTTTACAGTAAGTTTGTTTGTAGGTTATGGTAGGTTTCCAACTATTATGCCAGGAGAGAGAGTTATGATGATTGTAACTTTCGGTAGTCCTGCACCAAACTTTTTCGGCTGGGACCATCGCCCTGTAGAAATTCCAATTAGGCAAGGGTATGTCTTTGCTGGCTTTTGGACTGAACTTTCAGGTGGCACAATGAAATTAGATTCAACAATGCGCTCGCCTACAGTTTGGTATTACGACCACGTTGTGAGACTGTTTGCACGTTGGATAAGGGTTTAGCGGGGCAAAAGTTGATTTGGTTGTGTTCTTAGTTATAAATTTAGCCGTGTAAGTTAAAAGCATTGGGGTGCTTGACTTGCGCGGCTTTTTTTGTTTGAGATTTAATTTTATAAAACATTTGACAATGGGTTGTAAAAATTATATAATTAAAGCAATACAAATTTAATTATGGGTACGTAGGCTTTTGCTTGTGGCTTCTTTCGTGGCTTTTGAGTTGCTTGGTGAGTTGTGGCTTAATGGCTTTGGTTGGCTTGTGGCTGTGGTTTTGGGCTTAGTTTTAGTTTGCGTGTTTTAAAAGGAGGTTTACTTGTGGGTGAGATACTTAGAAAAGATATAGACGCTTTGTATAAGTGGCGTTTAGAGGATATTTACGAGAGTGAAGAGATTTGGGAGAGCGAGTTTGCTCAGCTTGAGGGGCTGCTTGTAGATATTACTAAGTTTAAGGGCAAGTTAAAGTCTAGAAAGGGGCTTTTAGATTATTTTAAAATGTACGATAGGATAAACTATTTGTTCGGGCGCGTTTATGTTTATTCTAATATGCGCCTGCACGAAGACTCATCTATTTCGCATTATCAAGAGCTTACAATGCGCGCGTCTAATATGATGTCTAAGTTGTCGCAGGCTGTTAGTTTTTTCACACCAGAGTTATCTGCCTTGCCAAAAGAAACGCTAGATAAGTTTTTGGCAGACCCAGAATTCGAGCCTTACAACCTAACAATTAAAGATGTTATTCGTAACAAGAAGTTTATATTATCGCATAAAGAAGAAGCGTTGCTTTCTAAAGTGAGCGCTTTTGGCGGCGGCTTTAAAGATATTTTCGAGATGGTAAACAGTTTAGAGTTAGACTTGCCAGAGACCACGTGGCTTGATGGCACAAAGCGTAAGTTAACGCACGGCTCTTACTCGCTGTTACAATCTACTTGTAAAGACCAAAATATTAGGCGCGAGGCGTTCCACAACTATATGGGCGCTTACAAAAAACTTCTTAACACGATAACGCTTATGTACTCGGGCAACGTTAAAAAGAATTGGTTTTATGCTAAGACGCGCGGGCATAAGTCGTGTTTGTCTAGCGCACTAAATGGTTCTAATGTTCCGGAAAGTGTATATAATAATTTAGTGGCTAGTGTTGACGCTAATGTGAAGTATATGCACAGATTTTTGCACTTACGTAAAAGGCTTTTGGGGCTAGAGAAAATGCACGGCTATGATACGGCTATCCCGATGATAGAGGGGGTAGAGTTAAAAATGCCGTATGATGAAGCATACGACCTTGTTGTTAAGTCGTTAGAGCCTTTGGGGGACGAGTACGTGAGTGTTGTAAAGCAGGCTAAAACGGGCGGGTGGATAGATGTTTACGAGAATGTGGGCAAGCGACCAGGCGCGTATCAATGGGGTCCGTACGGCACGCACCCATACATACTGCTAAACTATAAAGAGACTACGCGCGACATTTTTACTATTACGCACGAGTTAGGACACGCCCTGCACTCTTACTACTCAGACAACGCACAGCCAATATCAAAGCACAGTTACGAGATTTTTGTAGCCGAAGTAGCAAGCACAGTTAACGAAATTTTATTGATAAGGCATTTGTTAAGCACGACTACTGATGCGGGGCTTAAAAAATATCTGCTGTCGTACCTTATAGAGACTTTTAGAAGCACGCTTTTTACGCAGACTATGTTTGCAACGTTCGAGTTAGAAGCGCACACACTAGTCGAAAAAGATAAGCCGATATCCGAAAAGGCGCTAAGCGAAATTTACACAAGGCTTGTAAAAAAGTATAATGGCGATGCGGTAGAGTTTGATGAAGAAAGCGCTTTTGGTTGGGCTAGAATACCGCATTTTTACAGGGCGTTTTATGTTTATCAGTATGCAACGGGCATAATAAGCGCGGTGAGTATAGCGGATGCGATTTTGAAAGATGCAGACGATGTTAAAAGCGGTAAGGCAAAAACAAACAAGGCTCTAGAGCGTTTTAAAAAGTTTTTGGCTACAGGCGGGTCTGACTACCCGGTAGAGTTACTTAAAAACGCAGGTGTAGACCTAACAAAAAAAGCACCATTCGACGCCGCGTTTAAAGTACTAAAAGAAGCGGTGGAAGAGTTAGAGAAGTTATGTGAGTAAAGGTAGTGTAAAGTGTAAAATGTAAAGTGTAAAGTGGTTTCGCCGCTGGCGCGGGCAAAGTGTGTTTTGCAAAATTGCGTACACATACAAATTGCAGACTGTTAAAAAGTAAATGTAATTAATGAGTTTAATCACTTTACACTTTACAATCTACACTTTACAATTGAAAAAATTATGTTTAAAAATTTTATTAGATTTAAAAAATTTAGCAAGTTGTTTTTGTTAAAACTTTGTGTGGCGGTGGTTTTTCTTTTTACGGGTTGCGGAACGGTTACATACACATACATTGCGTTTATGGACGGGCGGGTGGCTGAGATTGTAGACATAGAGTTTGATAGCGGGGTTGTTAATTCGCCGCGCCGTTTGCAAGAGGCTAGGGCAATTGTTATGCTAGAGGCTGGTCAGTTTGCAAAACAAAAAGGGGTAGACTTTACTTTTGCAACAAACCCCAACAATCCGCACTCTATTTCTGTGCTGTTTATTTTTGAGAGTGCCAAGCAATTTGAAGAGATTAGGGGCGTGAAGTTTGGTAGCGTAAGCAAAAGCGGGGGCTTCTTTTTTAACACGCACTATCTGTTTAAAGATGTGCAGAATGTGTTTTATCAAAACAGAGAGTTGATAGAATATCTAAACGCAAAGCACGCGTGCTGTCATAAAAACATTTATAACTTTACGCTTATACAGCAAATTGCCACATCAAACACGATTATACAAAGCAACGCAAGCGATATAGAGTTTGATAGGGCAAGCGGCACAATATTGCACAAGTGGTTTATAAGCGCGGGAGAGGGCGGCGCTATAACAGACACTATGCGCATAAATATGTTTATCACAAACCCCAACACGCGCAACTGGTACGCCCTAGCACTCGGGCTAACCTTAGCGCTTAAGTTGGTCGGGCTAGTAATATACAGACACAAATTCAGGGAGCAGTAAAATGCTTCCTTTTTTTATTGTATGAATTATTGCGAAGCGGAATAGAAATTCGTTATGATATGACTTTGTTTGTTGGCTGGCAGTAGGGTTAAAGAGTTGAAAAAAAACTGAAAAAAATTAAAAAAATTTTTAAAAAAACCACAGATTTTTGGCTGTGAATTGTTACAATAATAGGGGAGAAAAAAAAGATGGATACGAACAAGCAAATTGGCATACATTTATTGGCTTATAAAAATGGCGATAGTAGTGCGCTTGAAGCACTTATGCTTTTAGCGTACAAAGATTTATTCCGCCTATCCCTTGGCTATGTAAAATGCAAAATGCTTGCAGAGGATATTGTTAGCGAGACGTTTGTCAGCCTTATACAAAAAATACACACAATTAAAAACGAGCAAAACCTAGCAGGCTTTTTGCGCACAATTGTTATAAACAAAAGCCTAAACCTTATAAAAAGGCGAAAGTTTGAGACGCAACCAGACGAGAAACAAGGCGATGTTTTTTCAGACACCACAAAATATTCTTTTAGTGGCAGACAAATAGAAAAAGATTTTGTAGTAAGAGAAATTCTGCAAAATTTGGACGAGCCTAAGCGCAAAGTGCTACTGCTTTGGAGTTACGGACACACCCTTACCGAGATTGTAGACATAACGGGCAACACAATAAACCAAGTAAGGCTTCTACTAGAAAAAGCGAAACAAAACTTTGTAGCAGAGTATGAGAGTAATTACTAGCGCATTAACACAAACAAAAACTTGCTAGCGCAAAACAACTTAACATTTAACATTTAGCATTTAACATTATATAAGCGGGGGTAGAAAAAATTATGAATGAAGAAAAATTAAAACAAATTATTAAAGGCGGGGCAGAATCTGCGTACGAGAAAGGCGCAGAAGTCCCAGATATGAGCGCAAAAATAAAGCAACTAGCAAAAAGCGCAACTGAGATTGCCATAAGTAAAGACACAAATACAAGTATTTATTCTTTGCAATCTGTAAGCACGCACAAACAAACCTATCAACACAACTACAATAACAATGTGCAACAACCAAAAGTAAGTCAAGCGCCATACACTGACAACTCTAACACGGGAATGAATTCTTTAAAAAACCGCTTTATAGCGCTTGCAACGGCCGCCGCAATAATACTAACTATAAGCCTATCAGTATTTATACCCCTAGCGCTAAATGGCGGTGGTGGCGGGAATGGCACACTACCGGGCTTGCCGGCTTTTGTAAGGCCCATAAACCCAGATGGCTCTTTAAACCTTGGTGCATTCAGACGTAACTTAACGGCAGAGGAAGCAGTAACAATTGCTACAAACTGGCAACAACTTGTTGCGGGTGAATCCTCACCAGAATCTGTGGGTGTTCAGCAAGCAGACGCTATAAAGCCAATTGCTACTAGTGCCGAGCAAAATATCAGTTTTATACCAAACAGATTTTCTCACTTAGGAGCATTTAGAGCAACCGACAGCGTTATACGCAGTGGAGCGAATCATTATTCTGAAGAGGAGCTTAACATTCTAACAGACGGTGTTAACGGACACGTACAACAACATCGTTATTCGAAATGGAATGATGGCATTAGTTCAACTTCAACTTTTGATAGAACTTTATATTTATATGGTGGGGTAGAGTATGAAATTGCTACAAGCCACATATACGGCGTAGACGAGCCTAGGAAGTATGTTGTTTTTGGAATGTGGAACTCATTAACAATTTTTGGTATTTATGAGTTAGATTTTAATATGCTTGAATACCTAACTTTAAACGACCCTTTCGTAGATAACTTTTACGTTACAAGAAGGCAGTATGAAAATGGTTCGAGAATAGTATTTAGTTGGCAGGGGCGTCGTCCAATATATTTCTACGATCAAATAGTGGATTGGGAACAATATAAGTCGGAAGTTGATTTTGTTTTTGATAGCGAAGGAAGGCTGACAAGGTTCGTTAACAACAGATTATGGGAGACATTCGACGGGTTCGATGAGAGAGAGATGCTAGTTTTTTGGGGTGAAGAGGTAGATGTTCCTACGCCAGCAGATATAACTCAGTTTGTTAAACCACCAGCAAATTTTGATGCAGGTGGGTGGCATTTACAAATATCAAATATTGAGCCTTGGGAGTTTTTAAAAAGTTTTAGTTGGATGACAGGAGCAATACCACCACAAAAAGAGATAACATTTAATGTAGGGCAAATGATAAGCATTACATCTTTAAATTATTATCATATGTGGGATGGCAATAATTTGAGTGGTCACATTTCTTGGGCGCGTACAACTTATAAGATTGATAATACAAGTATTGTAAGGCAGTTAAATTTAGGTGACTATAATAGTGCCACTTTAGAATTAATTGCGGTGGGTACATTCACAATAACATTTACAAGTATTTTAAACCCAAACGTTAACGCATCTATTATAATTACAGTCGTTTAATTTGTTGACACTTTAATACACTTGACTTTTTTGCTAAATTATTATATAATCTAAAGTGTTAACCAAAAATAAATTAGGTTAGCAAGGGGGATATTACAATGAACAAAATGAGAAAACTATTATCAGTTTTGACTATTATTGCTTTAGTTGTTACTACTGCATTCGCGCTTGTTGGGTGTCGTGCAGATAATGGTTCTTACAATTACGTTCCGGACGACACGATAAACATTCATACAGTACCACTAGGGATAGCATTAAGCGAAAACCCAACTCAAGAACAGTCTAGACTAACGTTGAACATTGGCGATACAGAGACATTAATTTTAAGTAATGCAGCATTTCATAACCACGGGGATGTAGTGTGGAGCGTAAATAATGCTAGCATAGCGACTGTTGAAAGGCAGCCACTAACTTTTTTTAGAAACGCAAGGGTAAGTGCAATTAGTTATGGTAGGGCTGTTGTAACGGCAACAGTAAATAACGCAGTTAACACAGCCGTTATGGCAGTACTAAGTATAGAGATTGTGGTTAGGTTGCCTGCTGTGCCACCGCCACCACCACCGCCACCACCACCACCA